>OLRA01000009.1_pt1 | contig 271650 bp, 241 predicted proteins | sample 1673011 | NCBI WGS metagenome assembly OLRA01 (sample SAMEA3136746, study PRJEB25190) | human gut metagenome | reverse complement strand
GAAAGCGTCCCGTCCAAAAATGGATGATACCTTGCTAAACCGGGACATCTCAGACGATCCTTCAGGCATGTATTCATCAGAGACATAACAAAATAAGAAATCACGTAAAAATTGCCGCCCTTGGAATTTTGATTCCAAGGGCGGCAGTTTTTGTGTTTTGCTGTTCCTTTGTGTCAGTGACGCTTATTCTTCGCTATTGCTATCCGTTTCCGGTGCTTTTTGAAACGGAAAATTCTGAAATTCCAGAAAATATTTTGGCTCTATATTTAATATATCAGCAATATCAAAGATGAGATCCAATGATATTTTACGATTGACATTTGGTGCTTCGATGGCACCGATATGTTGTCTGCTGACATTTAACTTCTCAGCCAATTCTTCCTGTGTCATTTTCTGATATTTACGACAATAAGCAATGCGAAAACCGATTTCACGATAGCGTTCCCAGTGATTTGGATCTTTCTTCATAATGTATCCCCTTTTCTATATGGTGATTTTAGCACTTGGAGACAAGTTGTGTGGCAATGCATATCCACACAATGTTAGAAGTGCACAATTTCATCGTATGTCCTATATTATTAGTTTAAACAAAAATAATGAATTTCACATAATTTGAAAAGTAATATAAGTTATTCTACAAATAACAAATTAAAAGTATCACGTATGAAATGTTTATCTTAAGGAAAAAATTTATGGGCAACTTGCCATTTACCAGGTGGAATGGTAATATTTATGATTGTTAGATAGCGTTCCACATAATGTTAGAACACACGACATTTTATATTTTAGATGGCAATGAGAGTTTATGTAAAAAATAATAAAGGGTATGGTTAGAATATGTTAATAGATTGTATGATGGCGGACATTGCGGAAGTCTTGTCGTATTTGCCGACAGCGATAATAGTCGGAGCAGTATATGCATTGGTGGCAGAAATTGTTTTACGTTTGATAGGAAAACGAGCAGCGAGTAGTGGCAATACGCCCGGTAAGGTGCCATTTGGTGAAAATAGTGTTTTTAAGCTGACTATGAGTATCTTGTTAGTGATCTATATTGTCGTGGTGTTAATGACAGTGTTTTTTTCAAGAGAACTTGGTTCCAGAGAGGGTATAGATATGCGCATACTGGGAACATGGGGACTTACGATGCAGGATCATGCGTGGGTGATTGAGAATGTTTTGCTCTTTATTCCGCTTGGTCTGCTGCTTCCTTTTTGGTTTCCGACCGGAAGAAAGGGAATTGTTATTATTGTCGGTTTGGTGTGCAGTATTGGAATTGAAGTGACACAGCTTGTTACTGGGTATGGATTTTGTCAGCTGGATGATGTTATAATGAACACAGCAGGAACTTTTGTGGGATATCTGCTATATGTCGGTATTGTAAATATATGTCGGAGGACAATGGCAAGAAGGCTATGCTGTTTATTGCTGGCGATCGTGTGGATGACGACGATCTTTCATTTTTCGGCACAGCCGGCAGACGAATCCGGGCAGATGAGTCTGCGGTTTGGAATGTCGATCTGTCGAATGGTTGTACCGCATTTTGAGGATAAAACGGTAGAGCAGCAAGAGACGATGGCAAGAAGGATTGAGTTTCCGGTACGTAAAGCGGCACATATGACGGAGTATGCGATTTTGGCGTTGTTATTGTTAGGTACGATCACGAAGGATCGGATCACGCGAAAACAGCTGTTGGCGGTGATATGTTTGGTAGCAGCTTATGCAGCAACGGATGAATATCATCAGTTATTCGTGCCGGGACGGAGTGGTCAGGTGCGGGATGTGGTCATTGATACGGTTGGAGGAACACTTGGCCTTGGTGCTTGGCTGGCGGTACACCGCCTTTTGACACCTTGATCCTTAATAGGAAATTGCCCGTAATGTTGCTTGAGTGTTAGGAGATGATTAACAATGGATTTTATGATTGGTACGGTCGATTCGAAACGGTTGCGCAAAGATTTGCTGCAGCATTTTCGAACAGCACCGAATTGGAGAACGCCGGAGGGACGGCGTAAGCTGGAAGCAATACAGTATGCTAATGAGCAGCAGCTTGTGGCACTTGCTAAGCAGGAAGGCTTTGAGATGAGACCCTATATTCGTTAGGGCAGAAGAGCATAGAGCAGATGTGTGATTTGCGAAGACAGAAGAGCATAGAGCAGAGGCGCAATTTGCGAAGGCAGAAGAGCGTAGAGCAGATGTACAATTTGCGAAAGCAGAAAGGCGGATTATAAATATGAAACAGTATGATTATTTAGTAGTAGGAGCAGGACTTTTTGGAGCAGTATTTGCCAGACAGGCGACGGATGCGGGCAAGAAAGTGCTTGTGATCGATAAAAGGGATCACATTGCGGGAAATGTTTATACAGAACAGGTGGAGGGAATCCATGTACATCGTTATGGAGCCCATATTTTTCACACGAATAATAAAACAGTGTGGGATTATATTACACGGTTTGCAGAGTTTAACCGTTTTACGAACAGCCCTGTCGCCAATTACAAGGGGGAATTATATAGCCTGCCTTTTAACATGTACACGTTCAATAAGATCTGGGGTGTTGTGACGCCGGAGGAGGCAGCAGCTAAGATTGAAGAGCAGCGACAGGAAGCAGGCATTACAGAACCACACAATTTAGAGGAACAGGCGATCAGTCTGGTCGGTAAAGATATTTATGAAAAATTGATCAAAGGATATACGCAGAAGCAATGGGGACGTCCATGTACGGAATTGCCGGCATTTATTATCAAGCGTTTGCCGGTGAGATTAACGTTTGATAATAATTATTTTAATGCGTTATATCAGGGCATTCCAGTTGGTGGATATACGCAGATGGTTGCTAATTTGTTAGACGGGATAGAAGTGCAGCTTGGCGTGGATTATTTGGCAGACAAGGAAAAGCTTGCTGCAACTGCAGAGCGTGTCGTATACACAGGAGCGATCGACGCTTACTTTAATTACACGCTTGGTACATTGCAATATCGTTCTGTGCGTTTTGAGACAGAGACATTAGATATACCGAATTTCCAAGGCAATGCTGCAGTAAATTATACGGATGCCGAGACACCTTGGACAAGAATTATTGAGCACAAATGGTTTGAGTTTGGTAAAGATGCAGAGGGAAATGATCTGCCGAAAACGGTGATCTCCAGAGAGTATAGTTCTGAGTGGAAGCCGGGAGATGAACCATATTATCCGGTAAATGATGAGAAAAATGGTGCATTGTATGAGAAGTATAAGGAGTTAGCAGCCGGGGAGACCAATGTGATCTTTGGCGGAAGACTGGGCGAGTATAAGTATTATGATATGGATGCGGTTATCGCCTCAGCGCTCGCATTGAGTGAACGTGAGCTTGCATAAGAAAGCATAGCTTTATTGAGTGAAGTGAAATTGCATAAGAAAGCATAGCTTTATCGAGTGAAGCGAACTTGCATAAGATAGCCCCGGTGGGTGAATGAGAAACGATATAAGAAACAGCCTTGTTGAGAATGAATGGGAAGGAGAGTAGATCTTATGGAGTGGATTTATCCGATTTTGGGTAAGCAAAAGTGTCTGCCTTTCTATTTGTCGGGCATTGGTATTGCAGAACCGGAGTATCATGTGATACGAGAAGAAGGTTTGGTATCCCATCAGCTGCATTATACGCAGAGTGGCCGTGGCAATCTTGTTGTTGGCGGCGCGACGTATCCGTTAGAGCCGGGAAGTATGTTTTATATGGCACCGGGGATCCCACATGAGTATTATCCGCTTGTTGAGGATGAGTGGACGACCTGTTGGCTGGTGTTTCGTGGGGAACATTTGCTGGAATTAATGAAAGGCATGGGTTTTGATGGTTTTGCCTATGATAAAAACGTTGTCAATGAAAAGATTACCGGAATTTTTCATCAGATGCTTAAGGCGGCAAAAGATCCACTGTATGGTGATGAGCGATGCTCTATGTTAGTGTATGAATATATTATGAATGTCCGACAGGCGTTTTTGGCAAATAAGAAGTATGGCGGTCAGAGTGCCAAGAGCATGTTGCAGCGTGCTCTAATGTTTATTCATAAAAATTATGCAAGAGATATTACATTAGAAGAACTGGCAGAAATGAGCGGCGTGACGAAACAGCATTTTTGTCGGGTTTTTAAGGAACAGATGCGGATGCGTCCGATGGAGTATCTGGCAAGACAACGAGTTTCGGCTGCAAGAAGTATGTTGTTAGCAACCGATAAAAGCATCGCACAGATCGGGGCGGAGGTTGGATATGAGAATCCGACGTATTTCGGCATGGTATTTAAGAAGTATGAAGGCATAACGCCAACCGATTGCAGAAAAAGACATGGTACAAGCTTGACATGGTAGAGGCTTGCAGAGCAAAACGCTGGTTTTGCTCTTTTTTTAGTGGTAGGAAAATGCATCAAAATGTTCATATCACTGGGATTTAACAATTATTTTAGATTGCCGGATCTTTGCGGTTTTACTTATAATACAACCAGCAACATAATTTTTGCGTAGGTAAAAAAGGAGGAGAATATGGTGAGAAAATTACTGAAACGTGCGGGAGTATGTTTACTCAGCCTTTCCATGGTCTTGACGGGGAATGTCGGGATCAGCGGGGCAAGTACATCTTCCCGGAAAGGGGCAGCAGTGGAAACAAAAACGGGAAGCATTGTGATTGATGGCAATGATATCAAGGCAGACAATGTGAATGGACTTACGTATAAGGGATTTGGTATGCTTAGTGCCAATTCTACAAGTGATCTGTTGATGGATTACAAATCACAGAATCCGGAGGCATATGCAAAATTAATGCAGTATTTATTCGGAGGCGAGTACCCGATTTTTACACATGTGAAATTGGAAATGGGTAATGATCGCAACAACTCGACCGGATCAGAGAGTGCTACCAAGAGAACAAAGGGCGAGAAAGCCAATGTGCTTCGTAATCCTGGCTGGCAGCTGGCAGCAGATGCTAAGAAGATCAATCCGAATTTGAAGGTCAGTATTCTGACTTGGCGTACACCCTCTTGGGTGAAAACAGATGAAGATAAGTATATCTGGTATAAACAGAGTATTTTGGATGCTTATGAGAAATATGGCTATATGGTAGACTATATTAATCCAAATACGAACGAAGAATGGGGTGGTGCAGGCGATGTTGCTTACACTAAGAAATTTGCCAAGTGGATCGCGGCGGAAAGCACTAAGACGATCGCGGATGAGAAAGCACTTGCTTTATTCAAAAAGATTAAGCTTGTTGTATCCGACGAGGCAAATGTTGTCAGCAGCGATGTTGCCAACAAGTTAAAGGATGACAAGGAGTTTATGAACGCAGTGGATGTTGTCGGATACCATTATAAGACAGCGGATGATGAAAATAATGCGATGAAGTGGCTGGCAGAGGAAGTGGACAAGGAAGTATGGAACAGCGAGGAGCAGGCAACGTTCTCAAATTCAGCGTTCCGTCCATCTACGACAGATAAAGCGCCAACGGTAGAGGGTACTGGTATCGGTGGCTCCGGCAGTGCATTGGAAATGGGCAATACCGTGATCAAGAGCTTTGTCGAGTCACGTCGTGGTCATGTGATCTATCAGCCTGTGATCGGTTCTTATTATGAAGGCGCACAGTACTCCTTTAAGGAGTTAGTAAGTGCCAGAGATCCTTGGTCAGGATGGATGCATTATGATGCCGGATTGTTGATTTTGGCACATATCAGCAAGTTTGCAGTGACCGGCTGGGAAAATGAAACAAATACTGCCGGCATTTGGCGTGGTGTTGCATCGGCCAGCAAGGCATCTGCTGTACAAGGAACAACCAGCAATGCAGTTGACGGCCGTGGCGGTGGAGAAAACTATATGACTCTGGCAGCACCGACGAAAGACAATTTCTCAACGGTGATCGTTAATGACAGTGAGTATCCAATGACATATACACTGCAGACGAAGAATATGAAGTTGAAAGCAGACCGGAAGTTAGAACTTTGGGAGACGAGAGCAGCAGACGAGGGTGCATTTAATGAAAATTATATGAAATGTATTCAGGAATTATCTGCGGACAGCAATGGTGTATATTCCTTTGCGGTAAAACCAAATTCTGCAGTTACGGTTACCTCTTTAGATGTTTCAGACAGCAAAGAGCATACAGAGGCAATGCCGGTAGAGGGTGAGCGTACCGTACTTGACACAGATGCAACCGGAGACGTTCAGAACACAGAGGACGGCTATCTGTATGCGGATGATTTTGAGTATACCGGCAAGACCGTTCCTGTTCTTGATGGCAAAGGCGGCTTTACCGGAGAGAAGGAAGATTACATTGTATCACGTGGTGGAGAAAAAGGTGCGATGGCACGCTATACCCATACGTTGAATGGTGCTTTTGAGGTCTATAAGAGTGGCACCAGTAATCATGTGCTTCGCCAGCAGTTGGATAAGAAGTCAACAGGTGTCGGAAGTGCTTGGAATAACGGAGATCCTGTCACGTTAGTGGGAGACTACCGCTGGACGAACTATACGGCAGCTATTGATGTATTATTTGAGCGTGCAGCAGATAAGCAGTATGCGCAGATTGGTATCAGACAGACCGGAAGAACACACAATCTTTCGAACAATGCAGGATATTCTTTGAAAGTCAATGATGATGGAAGCTGGATACTGTATCGTGCGAAAATGGGTTCTACATCTTCTAAGGGTACAGAGCTTGCGTCCGGTTCGGTAGATGCAAGTCAGGTAACACCGGGAACTTGGTTCCAGCTCAAACTCCGTGGCGAGGGTAATGTGATCAAAGCATATATCAACGATACTTTAGTCGCAACATATGAGGACAGCAATCCGATCACTTCAGGACGTGTTGCGATCGGCTGCGGTAATTCCTACACAAGATTTGACAATCTGGCAGTAACGAAGATCAAAGGATATGCGCCATATTACAGAGAATATATTGACAATATGGAAACCTATGATCTGACCCCACAGAAAAATGCAAAATTGGTATATAACAACAAGTGGTCTCGTACTTGTGCAAATCAGGGAATGTTTGTATATCAGAGAAGTGTTTCCAATAGTACGGGCACAGGCGCATCCATTACGTATACCTTTAACGGAACCGGTTTGGAAGTGTTAGGATACAATAAATCCACAGGAGGAACCGTGAATGTGATGGTAGATGGACAGTCCTACAAGAAAGATGACGCATTGTGGAATGCAGATAATATGTGTACTGCATATCAGGTGAGTGGACTGGAAGATGGTGAACATACTGTAACAATCGAGGTTGCAAGCGGCAGTCTTGCCGTGGATGCAATTGCAGTGATCGGCTCCATTTACAATAGTGATGAGATTAATGTGACTCCAAAGAAAGGTACAGAAACCGGTCTGCCGGAAGAAGAACTTCCAAAAGATCTGACAGAGGATGTGGTACCGGATATCAGCACTCCGTCACCAAGTCCTGCAGCACCGACAACCGCCCCGACAACGAAGCCGCAGCCAACCAAAACACCGTCTGTCCGCAAAGGATATTCTTTTAAGGTAAAGGGAGCATCTTATGTTGTGACAAATGCATCCAAGAAGACGGTCAGCTACCGCAAGGCAGCCAATAAAAAGATCAAATCTGCAGCAATACCGGCGACGGTAAAAGTAAAAGCGAATGGCGTCGTATATTCCTTCCGCGTTACGAATATTTCTGCAAAGGCATTTGCCGGATGCACCAAATTAAAGAAAGTAATCATTGGCAAGAATGTTGTTTCCATCGGAAAGGAGGCATTTTCCAAGGCTAAGGCACTCAAAAAGATAACGATCAAGACAACCACATTGAAAAAAGTGGGCAAAAATGCGATCAAGGGCATTTACAAAAAAGCGAAGATATCCTGTGGCAAGAAAAAGCTGAAAGCATACAAGAAGCTGTTTAATGCCAAGACCGGATATAAGAAATCGATGAAACTGACCAAATAATTTATGCAGTAAATTGACCAAAGAAAACGGGAGCTGTGTCGTCCATGTTTGACGAACAGCCCTGTTTTTTGGTATAATCATTCAAATAGACAGATTTGACGAAATACACGAAAGAGGGAAAGGAGCAGATCCTATGTTAGAATCAGTATGGGAACGGCTGCGGGCGTTTGGCTGTAAGCAGACGGAGCATATTTTGTACTGGATCAGCATATGGTGTGTTCTTGGTGTGGGGCTTGTATATATTGCAGCATTTTATATTGCGCATGTAACCGGCAACGACCGGTTATTGCAATGCAAAATGAAGCTGTATTTTGGAATCCCCTGCCCGGGCTGTGGTGGAACAAGAGCAATATGGTCTCTGTTACATGGAAGAGTACTGCAGGCAGTATATTACAATGCATTTGCGGTATATGGTGCAGTATGGTATCTATTGTTTTTTATCAGTCAGACTGTGCAGCGTGTGGCGGCTCGTTTTGACAGGCAGATCAACGGAATGAAATTTCGGGATGCAGCGTTGTATATCGCCATCGTGGTGCTGATCGTGCAGTATTTGTTAAAGCTGTTTGTTCCGGGCTATCGAATATAGCTTAGAAATGCAATGTAGAGACATGGGTGCTTTTGCTAAGGGGACTTCTATTAGCAGGGCGTTATGTCATACAATGTAGAGGTAGTACATATACAAAGTTGAGGAGGATTACAATGGATAACAATCAAAATGAAAATCAGGGTTTCCAAAATGGCAATGCAGGAAATGACTCACAGGGGTGGACGAACACTAACAATGGCAGTTATCAGAATGGCGACTATCAGAATGGCGGCTATCAGAATGGCGGTTATCAAAATAACAGCTACCAGAACAATGGATATAATGGCCAGCCACAGTATAATTATCAGGGAAATAATTCGCCGGGAAGAGGATATTCCATTGCGTGTCTGATATTAGGTATTTGTGGTATCGTATTTTGCTTTTGCTATGGCATTGTTGGAGTTATCTGCAGTATTGTTGCATTAGTGCTTCATGGTAAGGCAGTAGAGTTAGATGGATTTGAGAGCAGCTACGCTAAGGCTGGTAAGATCTGTGCGATCATCGGAATTGTGATCGGTGTTATTTATCTTATCCTGACCATCCTTGCTGTTGTATTCAGCATGTCAGTTGGCGGATTATCAACAATACTTCGCGCATAAGGAATCTTTAAGTAAAGAAATTTTGAATTATGTAAGAGAGTACCAAAGACAATTGTTGGACGGTACTCTCTTTTTGTTTTGATTGGAGAGTAAGATGTGAACAGTTTTTGAATTATGAAATCTGAATAAAAAAGATTGTTCGAATTTTAATGATTTTATACAATAAATGGGTGCATAATACTAGCAAAATCGGTATTTTGCAGAGATTCGTCAAATGTCAGATATTAGCAGATTTTTGTGTGTTTTGTATGTTTTTCACAAAAATTCACAAAAAATTCAAAAAAATACTTGTAAATTTGTTCATGTTGTTATATAATCATCTTACGAAAACGATTTAGTAAAACGATTTCGTAAACGTAACTTGAAAATGTTCATAAAGTTATGAACAGCATATTGATATTTCTACTGCAGGTCATTGCAGTAAAAATATAGAAGCAAACAATTTCTTATTAGAGGAGGTTTTTTTATGAGAAAGAAACTTTTAAGCGTGCTGTTATGTACAGCAATGGCAGCAACCATGTTGACTGGTTGCGGCGGCAGTGACACTAAGAAGGATTCATCAAAAGAAGCTAAAAAAGTTACAGTTTCTGACGGTGGAAAAGTTCTTAACATCCGTGTATGGAACGAGGAGTTCAAGAGCCGTATGACAGATCACTATCCGGGATATAAGAAGGTTAGTGATACAGAAGGTAAGATTGGCGACGTTACAGTTAAGTGGACGATCACACCATCTGATGATAATGCATATCAGAATGCATTGGATGAAGCTCTTAAGAAGCAGGATTCTGCAGCAGCTGATGACAAGATCGATCTTTTCCTTGTTGAGGCAGATTACGCATTGAAGTATGTAGATACAGACTACACACTGGATGTTGTAAATGATCTTGGCGTATCCAAAGATGCACTTGCTAACCAGTACAAGTACACACAGGATATCGTAACAGATTCTAAAGGAGCGTTAAAGGGTGCTTCCTGGCAGGCTTGCCCGGCAGGTATGATCTACAGACGCGACATTGCTAAGAAAGTATTCAAGACAGATGATCCTGAGAAGATTCAGGAGCTGTTCAAAGATTGGGATTCTTTCAAAGCAGCATCTAAGAAGTTAAAAGACGCTGGATACCTTACAACAGCATCTGTAAACGATACATATCGTGTATTCTCTAACAACGTAACATCTAAGTGGGTAGAGAATAAGAAGATCAACGTAGATGAGAACATCAAGGCATGGGTAGATATGTCTAAGGAAATGGTAGACAACGGCGAGACTACAACACATGAGTTGTGGGGATCTGACTGGAGCGAAGGCTTCATGAAGAGCGGTAACGTATTCGCTTACTTTGGACCAGCTTGGTTCATCGACTTCTCCATGGGTTACAAAGATGGTGTAGCACTTGATGGTTCTGTAGTTAAAGATGGTGGCTGGGCACTTACAACTGGTCCTCAGAGCTTCTACTGGGGCGGTACTTGGATCTGTGGTGCTAATGGCACAGACAACAAGAGCCTTGTAAAAGACATTATCGAGAAGATGACAACAGACGAGAGCGTATTGAAAGACATTGTTAGCAAAGACAATGACTACGCTAACAACAGCAAGTTGATGGATTCCTTAAAGGATGACAAGAGCTTCGGTGATAAGGCACTCGGTGGACAGAATCCAGTTCCGATCTTCTCCGCAGGTGTTGGCAACATCGACATGAGCAATATATCTTCATATGATCAGACATGTGCTGAGGAGTTCCAGGCAGCAATGAAGGATTACTTCGATGGCAATACAAAGGATTATGATACTGCATTGCAGACATTCATCGATAAAGTTAAGACAAAACATCCTGAGATCGAGGGATAATTGTTACAAACATTGTTAAGTAAACTGGTTTAGGAATGTGCCTGCTTACATTTGTAGGCAGGCACTTTTTTTGAAAATAAGGGGAGGGTAACACTTATGAGTAAACCCAAAAAAGGAAGAGTGGAAAAACATAATAAGTGGGGCTACATTTTTTTAATCCCGTTCATTCTTACATATGTTATTTTCCAGTTAATCCCACTTATCAGCACGATTTATAATAGTTTTTTTGAAAATTATAGCATGGGCTTAATACAGGTGGGACCAAATTATATTGGCTTAGAAAACTATGCTTCGCTTTTTGAAAGCGGCAAGCTATTGATTTATTTGAAAAACACAATGATAATGTGGGTGTTGGGATTTGTACCGCAGATCTTATTATCGCTTCTGCTTGGTGCATGGTTCTCAGACACACGATTAAAATTGAAAGCATCCGGTTTTTTCAAAACCGTTATTTATTTACCAAACTTGATCATGGCGTCAGCGTTTGCAATGTTGTTCTTCGCATTGTTCTCTGACAACGGTCCGGTAAATGCAATTTTATTACACGTCGGTCTAATCAAAGAGAAGTATTCTTTCCTTTCTCATGCAGGAAGTGCAAGAGGATTGGTTGGATTTATGAATTTTTTGATGTGGTTTGGTAATACCACGATTCTGTTAATGGCAGGTATGATGGGTATAGACCCGGCATTGTTTGAGGCTGCCGAAGTTGATGGTGCGACATCGACACAGGTATTTTTTCGAATCACAATGCCGTTGTTGCGTCCAATCTTAGTATACGTTTTGATCACATCTTTGATCGGTGGTTTACAGATGTTCGATGTACCACAGATCTTGACAAACGGTACCGGTGGACCAACAGATACAACGATGACATTGATCATGTATTTGAACAAACAGCTATACAGTAAGAACTACGGTATGGGTGGTGCGTTATCCGTTCTGCTCTTCATCGTAACGGGTATATTGAGTTTGATCGTGTTCAAAGCATTTGCACAGAAAAAGGAGGCATAATTCATGGATGAAAGAAAAAGTTCAGGAATAGGAATACATGCCAGAAGGGTTCTTGCATATATTGTTTTGATATTCATTTCGATATTGTGCCTGTTTTGGTTTTATGTATTGTTTGTTAACGCAACAAGATCACATGCACAGATTCAGTTAGGATTCTCTGCTTTGCCGAGTGGAGAGTTTATGAACAACTGGGTACATTTGATGCACAGTTCACAGCCGGTTTGGAATGGTTTGTTTAACAGTGTTATTGTCGCTGCTTTTAGTGCGATTTTGACAACATACTTTTCTTGTATGACGGCATATGCAATTCATGTATACAATTTCAAGTTGAAGAATGTTATGTTCACCTTCATCTTGATGATCATGATGATTCCTACACAGGTAACTGCACTTGGCTTTTACCGCTTAATGATGGATTGGAATCTGATGGATTCCTTTATCCCATTGATCATACCAGCCATAGCAGCACCGGTAGTATTCTTCTATATGAAACAGTACATGGATTCTTCCCTTCCGTTGGAGATCGTAGAAGCGTCTCGAATCGATGGTGCGGGCGAGTTTAAGACATTCAATATGATGATTCTTCCGATTATGAAACCTGCGATTGCGGTTCAGGCAATCTTCGCATTTGTTCAGAGCTGGAACAATTACTTCATTCCATCATTGCTCTTGACAGAAAATAAGAAGAAGACATTGCCTATCTTGATCGCACAGTTACGTAGTGCGGATTTCCTGAAGAAGGATATGGGTCAGGTGTATATGATGATTGCCTTCTCGATTTTCCCGGTAATCGTTGTATATCTGCTTCTTTCTAAACATATCGTACAGGGTGTGGCACTTGGTAGTGTGAAAGGGTAGAAAGCTTGTAAATACAATTCTTAAAGTGAAGGTTGAACAATACATATCCAAAATATGGATCATAGTATTGGCGAATTGAAAAAATCATGGTATATATTATATAAATAGTGTGTTACTTGATTTGAATGAAATTGAGGCATTAACTATACATAAATCACGGGTAATTTATGTTAGTTGATGCCTTTTTCTTTTGCATATTATATAGTTAGCCGCGGATACTATCGGTGAGTGTGTACTTGCTGTTATGCGGGAGAGATATGCCAAACTGCATAAATACAGGAAGAAAGGATGGATGAAAGATGAAAGACAAAATTTTTGAAGTGCTGCAGCGAATTGGAAGAAGTTTTATGCTCCCAATCGCGATCTTACCGGTTGCCGGTCTGCTTCTTGGACTGGGTAGTTCGTTTACGAACGAGACAACGATTGCAACGTATCATTTAGGTGGTATATTGGGGAATGGAACGATATTGCATGCGCTGCTTGTGATCATGAACAAGGTCGGAAGTGCCGTGTTTGATAACTTGCCATTGTTATTTGCTGTAGGTGTCGCAATCGGAATGGCCAAAAAGGAAAAAGAAGTGGCAGCGTTATCTGCGGTGATCGCATTTTTCGTTATGAATATCTCGATCAACGCTATGCTGAATATTAATGGCAAGATCCTGGAAGATGGCTCCATTGCGAAAAATGTGTTAGAGGGAACCGTAGCTTCTGTCTGTGGAATTAATACATTGCAGATGGGTGTGTTTGGCGGTATTATTGTGGGCCTTGGTGTGGCTGCATTACACAATCGCTTCCATAAGATCATATTGCCGAATGCGTTATCATTCTTTGCCGGATCAAGATTTGTTCCGATCATTTCCACTATAACGTATATGTTTGTCGGTATTATTTTGTATTATGTATGGCCGGTTGTGCAAAATGGAATTTATGCACTTGGTGGATTGGTGACAGGAAGCGGTTATCTGGGAACACTGATCTTTGGTGTTGTCAAAAGAGCATTGATACCATTTGGATTGCATCATGTGTTTTATATGCCATTTTGGCAGACTGCTGTTGGCGGAACCGCTGATGTGGCAGGACACATGGTTCAGGGGGGACAAAATATTTTCTTCGCTCAGCTTGCAGATTCTGCACACATTTCACACTTCAGTGCAGATGCAACAAGATATTTCTCGGGTGAATTCATTTTCATGATCTTTGGTCTGCCAGGCGCAGCTCTTGCAATGTATCGCACTGCGAAGCCGGAGAAAAAGAAGCAGGTAGGAGGCTTGCTATTTTCAGCGGCCCTCACATCTATGTTGACAGGTATTACTGAGCCGATTGAATTTTCATTTTTGTTTGTTGCACCGATTTTGTTTGCAGTGCAAGTTGTATTGGCCGGTGCTGCATACATGATCGCTCATATATTAAATATCGCCGTGGGTCTTACTTTCTCGGGCGGATTTTTGGATCTGTTCCTGTTTGGTATTTTACAGGGAAATGATAAGACAAGCTGGCTTCGTATCATTCCGGTAGGAATCATTTATTTTATTCTTTATTATGTGATTTTTTCTTTCTTGATCAAAAAATTGAATTTAAAAACGCCTGGTCGAGAGGATGATACACAGGAAGTGAAATTATATACGAAGGCAGATGTTAATGCTAAACGTTCCGCAAAGGGGGATGATGGAAATATATCATCGGAGGATACACTTAGTGAAATGATCACGAGAGGTCTTGGCGGTAAGAACAACATTGATAGTGTTGACTGCTGTGCGACCCGCCTTCGTTGTACTGTTGCAAGTGCAGATTTGGTTGATGATGTTCTGCTTAAATCGACAGGAGCCAGTGGAGTGATCCATAAAGGAAATGGAGTCCAGATCATATACGGACCAAATGTTACCGTGATCAAATCAAATTTGGAAGAGTATCTTGAAACAGCACCAGATATTATATATACGAATGATAATGAGATGCGTTCAGAGTCAGATGATGCCATGCAGAGTCAGGAAATTGAAGGGAGTGTAGCAAAAACCGTTATTGTGTCCAGTCCGATCACAGGTGTTGCAGCAGATCTGTCTACGGCACCGGATGAAGCTTTTGCGGATCGGATGATGGGTGACGGTGCGGTTGTAACCCCAACGGATGCGATCGTTAAGGCACCGGAAGATGGAGAGGTTGCGTTTGTGTTTGATACCAAGCATGCGATTGGATTTACGACAGATTCCGGTTTGAGCTTATTGATACACGTTGGTATAGACACAGTAAAATTGGATGGTAAAGGATTTGAAGTGTTTGTCGAGAATGGTCAGCAGGTCAAGAAGGGTGATCCGCTGATGAAACTGGATATTGCTTATCTGAAAGAGCACGCACCGTCAATCGTATCTCCGGTACTGTGTACGGAACTAGAGGATAACCAAAAGGTACGTTTATTAAGGGAGGGAGAAATAAAATCAGGAGAGGAGTTATTCGCTGTTGATTTTTATGAGGAATAATTATGTATAGAGTGACAAAGGTGTTAAATCATAACGCTGTACTTGACGATAAATGAAAAATAGGATAATATAATTTATTGCCGTGGATAAATGTTATTTATGCATGGGTTCATACAGACAGTTCATTTGTACCATCCTGTCTATAAATAAAACTCGGACTGCATGAAACAGAGATTGTTTTTGGGCAGACCGTAGGTCTGCCTTTTTATTTTGCTTTATAGGAAATTGGAGGGAATGCATGTATCAATTGACGACAGAACATAGTTTTGACTCGGCACATTTTCTTGCCGGATACGATGGAAAATGCGGTAATTTGCATGGACATCGTTGGAGAGTACTGCTGACGGTGCAGTCAGAGACGCTAAGAGAAGACCGGCAGCAAAAAGGTATGTGTGTTGATTTTGCGGAGTTAAAAAAAGATTTGCGGACGGAATTGGATGCGTTGGATCATGTGCTGATCATTGAACAGGGCTCTTTGCGTGAGAGTACGATGAAAGCATTGCAGGAAGAAAAATTTCAGGTGGTTGAGATGCCGTTTCGACCAACCGCCGAAAATTTTGCCAGATATTTTTATGAATTGTTTACATTGAAAGGTTATCCGGTGGCGAAAGTAGAAGTATATGAGACACCGAATAACAGTGCAGTTTACTTTGTTTAAAACGATGCGAGAGGTGACAGTGCAGCCTGCTTTGTCTGAAGCGATGCGAGAGGTGACAGTGCCGCTTGCTTTGTCTGAAGCGATGCGAGAGGTGACAGTGCAGCTCGCTTGGTCTAAAACTATGCGAGAGATGGCATCGTGGAGAAGTTATGCATGACAGGCTGCAGGCCGGGAAAGGAATGTAAGAGTTAGTATGGCAGATTTTGAAGTGGTAGAAATCTTTGAAAGCATTAATGGGGAAGGACGATTTGCCGGAGAGTTATCTAATTTTGTGCGGCTAAAGGGATGTAACTTGCGCTGTACGTATTGTGATACAGCTTGGGCCTATGAAGCAGATGCGCCACGTACGGTGATGACGGAAGAGGAAATCTGTGAGCGTCTGCTGCAATCAGGGATCAGTCGGGTGACACTTACCGGTGGTGAACCGATGATTGCAAAAAATATTGATGTATTGTTAGAAAGGCTGTCTCGAGAAGAGAGTTTAGAGGTGGAGATCGAGACAAATGGCAGTGTTTCATTAACAGCGTTTCGTCAAATGAAGCGGCCACCGTCATTTACGATAGACTACAAATTGGCGGGAAGCGGCATGGAAACAAAGATGTGTATGGATAATTTTGCAGAGGTTGTAAAGCAGGATACGGTGAAGTTTGTTGTGTCCGGACGGAGTGATCTGGAAAGGGCCTATGAGGTGACGAGAGAGTATCATCTGGATCAGCGCTGCATGGTAATATTAAGTCCGGTATTTGGCAGGATCGAACCGGCTGAAATGGTTGATTTTCTTCGTGAAAAACGATGGAATGGAGTACGGCTTCAATTGCAGTTGCACAAGTTTATCTGGGATCCGGATAAACGTGGAGTTTAAGAAAGGAAGATGGCATTATGGCAATAGATACAGAAGCGATTAAGGTGCATGTTCGAGGTATATTGGAAGCATTGGGAGATGATCCGGATCGTGAAGGATTAAAAGAAACACCGGATCGTGTGGCTCGCATGTATGAAGAAGTGTTTGAGGGAATGAACTATACAAATCATGAGATTGCGCAAATGTTTAATAAAACATTTACCGATCGTATGGAATTTGGATCGGCTTCCAGAGATATGGTGATCGTTCGGGATATTGATATTTTTAGTTATTGTGAACACCATCTTGCTCTAATGTATGATATGAAAGTGACCGTTGCGTATATTCCAAAGGAAAAGGTGATCGGACTTAGCAAGATCGCACGTATTGCGGATATGGTGGCGAAACGCCTTCAGCTGCAGGAACGCATTGGTACGGATATTGCAGATATTATGCAGGAGATCTTGGAAAGTGAAGATGTGGCGGTTGTGATCGAGGGTACACATAGCTGCATGACAGCCAGGGGAATCAAAAAGAATGCAGCGACGACGAAGACCTTTACACTGCGTGGACAGTTTCAGGAAGATCAGAGCTTACAGATGAGACTTTTGTCATAGAGAAAACAGTAGAAAATCAATAAAAGGCCTATAATAAAAACTTTAGGCTTGACATGATAGGAAGGAAAGAGTGTTATGAGCAAAGCAATGGTTTTATTTAGCGGCGGCGTAGACAGTACAACCTGTCTGGGGCTAGCAATCGAAAAATATGGTAAAGAAAACGTGATCGCATTGTCGATCTCTTATGGACAGAAACATAAAAAAGAAGTGGAAGCAGCACGCAGCATTGCTGCATATTATGGAATAGAACTTCTGTCTTTAGATCTGCAAAAGATCTTTACGTACAGTGATTGTTCTTTATTAGAACAGTCTGATGCAGAAGTTCCCAAAGAAAGCTATGCGGAGCAATTAAAGGAAACTTCCGGCAAGCCGGTATCTACTTATGTCCCTTTCCGTAATGGTTTGTTTTTGGCGAGTGCAGCGAGCATTGCTCTGTCGAAAAACTGTGAAGTGATCTATTATGGAGCGCATGCAGATGATGCGGCAGGTAACGCTTATCCGGATTGCAGCAGTGCCTTTAACGATGCAATGGGACAGGCAATTTATTTGGGAAGTGGCAATCAGGTACGTATCGAGGCTCCGTTTGTCAATTGGACTAAGGCTAAAGTGGTCGGAGAGGGACTTCGTTTGAAGGTGCCTTATGAACTTACGTGGAGTTGTTATGAGGGTGGTGACAAGCCTTGTGGTGTGTGTGGCACGTGTCGTGACCGCGCAGAAGCCTTTCGCGCCAATGGCGTTTTGGATCCGGCACTGCACTAAAGGAGAGGCAGGAGAGCTTAGATCACGGTATTGATCGGTAAGGTGGCATAAGGATGCTGCAACAGAGGGAGGAAATGCAATGAGAGAACAGGAAAAGAGTATTACATTATTAGGAAACCAGGGGACGAAATATCCACAGGATTATGCACCGGAAGTTTTAGAAACATTTGTGAATAAGCATCCGGATAATGATTATTTTGTCAAATTTAATTGTCCGGAATTTACCAGTTTATGTCCGATCACAGGGCAGCCGGATTTTGCAACGATCACGATATCGTACGTACCAGGAGAACGAATGGTAGAGAGCAAATCCTTAAAATTATATTTGTTTAGTTTTCGCAATCATGGTGACTTCCATGAAGACTGCGTCAATGTTATCATGAAAGATCTCATTAAATTAATGGATCCGAAGTATATTGAAGTATGGGGCAAGTTTACACCACGTGGAGGAATTTCTATCGATCCATATTGCAATTATGGACGCCCTGATACCAAATGGGAACAAATGGCAGAAAAAAGAATGTTGTGGCACGATATGTACCCGGAAAAAATTGACAATCGATAATTCTATCCTTTACAGAAAAGGTTTTGCGGTATATACTTATACAGCAAATATATTATGACAGAAGAAAGAAGAGAGTAGAAGAAAGTATGAAAGTAAAAGATTATTTCAAAGAGCATAAGTGGATTATTCCGGTGGCAATAGCAGCAGGCGTACTTATTATAACAGCGATCGTGATCGCAGTATATTCGAGTGGACACTTTGCCAGAGGAACAAAGGTCAATGGGATTGACGTTTCCGGTATGAGTGTGAAACAGCTTCAGAAGCGGATCGGAGAATATTCCATTAATGTCAAAGAACGCAAGATTGATGAGAAATCCAGAGATGAAAGTTTTTTTGAGGAAACGATCAAAGGAAGTGACATCGGATTGGCAGTCGGTGATGCGCAGCCATTATATGATATATTGAAAGGCCAGGGATTCATAAAGTTTTTTGTCGGAGACAAGAAAGATTATGAGATCAGTCATACACTGTCATATGATAAGGATCTTCTTGCGAAGGAAGTGTCGGCCTTAAAGGGGGCATCTGCCACAGACGGTACGGAAGCGGTGAGCGCTTCAATTGCCGAGTATACAGAGGGAAAAGGTTATGAGATCGTTTCGGAGCAGCAGGGAGATATTTTGGATGAGCAGGCAACCTGCGAGGTGATTGAAAAGGCAGTTGCATCATTGAAGGAATCTGTTGATCTAAGCAAGGAAAAAGCATATAAAAAGCCGGAGTTCACCAGTGAAAGTGATGTCTTAAAAGATGCTGTAGAAACATTAAATCGTTATGTTGGAACAAAGATTACATATCAATTTGGCGATGATACTGTTGTATTAGATGGTACGCGTATCAATAAGTGGATCAAGATCAAAAAAGACAACACAGTAAAGATTCGTCGAAATAAGGTGGAGAAGTTTGTACAGGAACTTCATCGTAAATATGATACCGTATTTACCAATCGTAAGTTTAAGACCGCGTACGGTGATACAGTGACTGTATACGGTGGAGATTATGGCTGGTGGATGAATACAGTCAAGGAAACAGATAAACTGGTTAAATTGATCCAAAAAGGTGCTGTCAAAGAGCGTACACCGGAATATCGTCAAACAGCGGTCAGCTACGGTGACAAAGACTACGGTGATACCTATGCAGAAGTGGATCTGAGTGGTCAGCACGTGTTTGTGGTCAAAAATGGAAAAGTTGTATTTGATACTGCGTGTGTAACGGGAAATGAATCGCAGGGACATGCAACGCCGGCAGGTACATATGGAATTACCTACAAGCAGCGCAATGCTACATTGCGTGGAGAAAATTATGAGACACCGGTAAGTTACTGGATGCCGTTTAATGGAGGCATTGGTTTTCATGATGCGTATTGGAGAAGTCGTTTTGGTGGCACTTTATACCGTACCGGCGGTTCTCATGGATGCGTAAACCTTCCGCCATCATCAGCCAAGAAGATTTACAGCTTGGTCGAGCAGGGAACTCCGGTCATCTGTTATCATCGCTCCGGAAGTTCCTCGAAGACAACGACAGATTCATCTTCTAAACCGTCAGCAACGAAGAAGCCGACGGTAACGAAGAAGCCAAAGCTGGCGAAGAAGCCAAAGGCAACGAAGAAACCAAAGCTGGCGAAGAAACCAAAGCTGGCGAAGAAACCAAAGGCAAAAAAGAAGCCAAAGGCAACGAAACAACCGGAGACAACCAAAAAGCCGGAAACGTCGGAGGATGAAGAATAAAATAACGAAAGGGTCAATGATAGTGATCCTATATGATTGCGGTACAGTGATGTCTGTTGCGGTAAGAAAGCGAGGCATTATTGCACCGCAATTTGCTTTGTGTTATCATTATAGTTACTTGACTATATATGTACTCGACGATATATACAAAACTATATACACAATTTTGTGCATATAAAAGACGATCGGAAAGGATAAAAAATATGGTTACAATAAATACAATTGGCGTTTCGAAGGAGATTGACGGTGAGTCCGGTGTGCAGTTGACGGATGAGCTGACATTTCTGAGTGGAAAGTATGCAGGTACCTGCTATGCTGCAGACGGCTACGAGACAATACGTACGCAAGAACCGCAAAAGGCGCTCAGACGTGCAGAAAATACGGCACAAAACGGTCATCATTCTGTGTTTCAGCATAGTATGGTAACAATGGAAATACAGTGCCCGAAGATTATTGCAATGCTGCTTAACTCTATCGGAGTATCAAATACATCCGAAAAGAGTGCCAGATATACAAAGATGAAGCCACAAAGTGAAAAAGAGGCCATACTTTATGAAAAGTGGCATGATATTTTGAAACAACAGATCGAAGCTTTGTATCCGGAGAAGTTTAGCGAGCGCGAGGCGGACAAACTTGCTTATGAGAATGCCAGATACATGTTGTCGGTCTTTTGCCCGACTTCGATGGTGTATTCTCTGCCGTTTCGCAATATCTTTTATGTGATGGACTGGGCGGAGCAGATGCGTGATCAGTTAAATGGACAGGCAGATGCGTTTTCGAGGCGGCTGGCAGAAGAACTCTCCGGGTTGGTAAAGTCCCTTGATGTCGTGATCGGAGGTAAGCGGATTTTTCATGATAATAAAAATGAATATTTTCGTTTCATGCCCGTGCAGGCGACCGGACAGCTGGACGATGATAATGTCGAGTACTTTGGAGATGTGTATACGGCAAAATTTTTGGCTTCTTTTGCACAGGTTGCACAGGAGCAAAGACATCGTACGCTCCGTGTAAAGATCAACTTTGCGGGAGATAAGCCCGGGGAATATGGTTATTATGTACCGGAATTACTGCAGGAACAGTCACTTCAAGAGGAATGGCTGCAGGATATTGCCGGAGTCGCAGAGCAGTTCCCGCAGGGAATGTTAGTTTCCGTAACAGAGCAGGGACTGTTTGAGGATTTTGTCTTGAAATGTAAAGAGCGCATGTGTGGGAGAGCACAGCTGGAGATCATGCGGTTGACGGAAGAGCTGGTGGCACGTTTTGCGGAAAATAAGCAGAATCTGTCTTCTGCCAATCGGAGACGTTTGGAGGATCTGTTAGAAGATGATAAGCCTTGTGCCCGTTGTGGATACCGTGATTTTCAGTGTGTGGAAGGTTGTAAATGGGGGAAAGCAGGGGCACTGCTCAGACATATTTAGTAGAAAGGAATGAAGAGTTAAGATGGTATTTGGAGTGATATTAGCAGGAGGAATAGGCAGCCGCATGGGAAATGCAGAGAAGCCAAAACAGTATATCAAAATTGGAGATAAACCAATCATTATTCATACGATCGAGAAGTTTTATGTGCATGATGCCTTTGAGAAATTGATCGTTTTGTGTCCGAAGCAGTGGGTAGAACATACGAGAAATCTTGTTCGCCAGTATATGGGGGATACTGACCGGGTCGTTGTATTGGAAGGCGGAGAGACACGCAACGAAACGATCATGAATTCTATTCGTTATATCGAGGAAGGCTATGGTTTGGATGACGACACACTGCTTGTCACACATGATTCTGTGCGCCCGTTTTTAACACATCGCATCATCGAAGAAAATATTGAATATGGACAGAAGTATGATGCAGTGGATACCGTGATACCGGCAACGGATACGATCGTGGCCAGCGAAAATGGAGAGATTATCAGTGATGTACCGGACAGATCTAAGATGTATCAGGGACAGACGCCGCAGACGTTTCGTGCCAAGAAATTAAAAGACTTGTATTATTCGCTAAGTGATGAGGAGAAGGGAATCCTTACGGATGCTTCTAAGATATTTGTCATGAAAGGGGAAAAGGTGCATTTGGTACAGGGCGAGGTGTTCAATATTAAGATTACCTACCCATATGATCTGCGTGTGGCAGAATCATTGATCAGAAATGGGGAGATGGATAAGTAATGTTAAATGCGGTATACCGTCTCGTAGCACCGAGACGATTTGAAGTAGAGTTTGGTGAAGTGCCATTATTTGGACAGGAAGTGATCGTGCGCCCGACACATTTATCCATTTGTCATGCCGATCAGAGATATTATCAGGGAAGCAGACCGGCAGAAGTTCTCAAACAAAAGCTTCCGATGGCATTGATCCATGAGGGGATCGGCAAAGTAGTTCACGATCCGACCGGGCAGTTTTCCTACGGACAGACGGTGATCATGATCCCGAATACACCAACGGAACACGATGATATCATTGCCGAAAATTATTTGCGGTCCAGTAAATTCCGCGCAAGTGGGTTTGATGGATTTATGCAGGAGTATGTCAGCTTACAGCCGGACAGACTAGTTGTGCTTCCGGAGGGGATCGACCCGGTCGTGGCAGCGTTTACGGAGTTAGTATCCGTCAGCGTTCATGCACTGCAGCGATTTGATCGGATCGCACATGCACGCCGTAATATGATCGGTATCTGGGGGGATGGCAATTTAGGCTATATCACAGCGATTTTTTGTAAAGCTATGTTTCCGGATACGAAGCTTGCTGTTTTTGGAGTGGATAATGAAAAATTGGCTAACTTTGCCTTTGCAGATGCAACGTATCGCGTAACAGATATTCCGGAGGGGCTGCTTGTAGATCATGCGTTTGAGTGTGTTGGTGGTGCGGCATCGCAGAGTGCGATCGATCAGATCATAGATCATATTCAACCGGAGGGCACGATCGGTCTGCTTGGCGTATCGGAGTATCCTGTACCTATCAATACCCGGATGGTTTTAGAAAAAGGACTTCGATTGTATGGAAGCAGCAGAAGTGGCCGCAGTGATTTTGTAAAGACGGTGGAATTGTATCAAAGTCATCCGGAGATCGTAAATTATCTGGATGCTATCGTGGGTGCAAGAATAGAAGTGCGCAGCATGGCAGATATGGTTCGTGCTTTTGAGATGGATATTCATAAGAGCATGGGCAAAACGATCATGCATTGGATGCAGTGATCTATTGCAACAGGACAGATGTTGCCGCCCTGTCAAACAGGGGTTGAAAAATACATCAAAAACAAGTATGATAGTTTTGTTTTGGTGTAATATTTTGCAATATGTGGAATATAATGGTCAAGACATTGATCAACAGAAACGAACAGGATGAAAAGGAATGGAGGACGACATGAACGTAACATATCAGAGCACGAGAAGTGCGGCGACTAAGGTAACAGCATCTCAGGCAATCTTGAAGGGACTTGCAGATGACGGCGGATTATTTGTGCCGGATCAGATCCCACAGCTTGATGTATCTTTGGACCAGATTGCAAAGATGAGTTATCAGGAGACTGCCTATGAGGTTATGAAGTTGTTTTTGACGGATTTTACAGAGGACGAGCTTAAGTCCTGTATTAACCGTGCCTATGATGATAAATTTGATACCAAGGAGATCGCACCATTGGTAGAAAAAGCAGGTGCATACTATTTAGAGTTGTTCCATGGAGCAACAATTGCTTTTAAGGATATGGCGTTGTCAATTCTGCCACATTTGTTGACGACTTCTGCTAAGAAGAATCATATTACCAATGAGATCGTTATTTTAACGGCAACTTCCGGAGATACCGGTAAAGCAGCACTGGCAGGTTTTGCAGACGTAGAGGGAACAAGCATCATTGTATTTTATCCAAAGAACGGTGTTAGCAAGATCCAGGAACGCCAGATGGTGACACAGAAGGGTGCTAATACGAAAGTAGTTGGCATTACCGGTAACTTTGATGATGCGCAAAGCGGTGTTAAGGCAATGTTTAATAACAAAGAACTTGCGGCAGCAATGGATGCTAAGGGATATCAGTTCTCCTCTGCTAATTCCATAAATATCGGTCGTTTGGTGCCACAGGTAGTATATTACGTATATGCATATACAAGATTGCTTGGTGCGGGAACCGTAGCTGAGGGTGAGCCGGTGAATTTCGTGGTTCCAACCGGTAACTTCGGTAATATTTTAGCTGCATTTTATGCAAAGAACATGGGAATCCCGGTAGGAAAGTTAATCTGTGCATCCAACGAGAACAAAGTATTGTACGATTTCTTTGATACCGGTGTTTACGATAGAAACCGTGAGTTTGTATTGACAAGTTCGCCATCTATGGATATATTGATCTCCAGCAACTTAGAGCGTTTGATCTATCGCATTGCCGGAGAAGACGCTGCAAAGACGAAAGAAATGATGGATGCGCTTTCTGCTGATGGTAAGTATACGTTGACGGAAGAAATGAAGGCACAGCTTGCTGATTTTGTTGGCGGATGGGCTTCTGAGGAGAAGACAGCAGCAGAGATCAAGCGTGTGTATGATGCGACAGGATATGTTATGGATACACATACCGCGGTTGCATCCGCTGTATATAAAGAATACAAGGACCGCACCGGAGATGAGACCAAGACGGTGATCGCATCGACAGCAAGTCCATATAAGTTTGCAACAAGTGTTATGACAGCAATTGATGCGAAGTATGAGGGCATGGATGATTTTGCGCTGATCGACGAGCTCAGCAAAGTGTCAGGAGTGTCGATACCGCAGGCTGTGGAAGAGATTCGTTCTGCACCGGTTCTGCATGATACTGTATGCGAGACTGCAGATATGCAAAAGACCGTAGAAACGATACTTGGACTGTAAATGGACAGATCAGACAGAATATCCGATGCGGTAAATAGCATAAACAAGATATCAAATATCGTAATCTGTTAGATGCTTAGCACAAAAATACAAAAAGATTGAATGAAAAAGTAAATTCCACTTGTAAACCCAATGTGGAATTTACTTTTTTAGTTAACGTGAAATGAAAGATTGTAAAAATATCTTCCCCTAAAAGAGTGGTTATATGATATTATATGCAAGTATGGTGTTTGTACATTATGGAGTTATGCAGAAAATTTAAGGATGAGATGGAATCATTGGTTTCGGCGAAAATGACATGACAGGGAGGAAAGCAAAGATGGCAGATAGAAATACGGCTACGATTGGATTTGAAAAACAAATATGGGATGCGGCTTGTGTGCTTCGTGGCAATATGGATGCATCAGAATATAAGAATGTTGTCCTGGGGTTGATTTTTTTGAAATATATCTCAGATAGATTTGACGATAAATATCAGGAACTTGTTGAAGAAGGCGACGGATTCGAGGAAGATATTGATGAATATACTTCTGAAGGTATTTTCTTTGTGCCGGCAAACGCACGCTGGAGCGAGATTGCGACGAAAGCACATACACCGGAAATTGGTGCTGTTATCGACGATGCTATGCGTGCAATTGAAAAAGAAAATAAACGATTGAAAGATATTCTCCCTAAGAATTTCGCACGCCCGGAATTGGACAAACGAAGATTGGGAGATGTGGTAGATTTATTTACCAATATCCAAATGATTGAACACGGCAGTGAAAAGGATATCTTGGGTCGTACCTATGAGTATTGTCTTTCTATGTTTGCTGAACAAGAAGGCAAACGTGGCGGCGAATTCTTTACGCCATCTTGCGTAGTACGTACCTTGGTGGAAGTATTGAAACCTTTCAAGGGAAGAGTATATGATCCTTGCTGTGGCTCAGGCGGTATGTTTGTTCAGTCTGCAAAATTTGTTGAGAACCATAGTGGTAACATCAGTAACATTTCTATCTACGGTCAGGACTCGAACCCTACTACATGGAAGATGGCACAGATGAACCTTGCTATTCGTGGAATTGAACCAGATCTCGGAGCTTATGCCGCAGATACATTTCTAGATGATCGCCATCCAACATTGCGAGCGGATTATATCATGGCGAATCCTCCGTTTAATCTTTCTGATTGGGGATTGGATAAACTAAAAGAAGATCAGCGCTGGAAATATGGAATACCTCCAGCAGGAAACGCCAACTTTGCATGGCTTCAGCATATGATTTTTCATCTTGCACCAGCTGGTCGTATTGGCATGGTATTGGCGAATGGTTCACTTTCATCTCAATCAGGTGGAGAGGGTGAAATTCGTAAGAATATTATCAATGCCGATTTAGTTGAGTGCATTGTTGCAATGCCTACTCAGCTATTCTATACAACGCAGATTCCTGTTTCGCTTTGGTTTATCAATAAGCAGAAGAAACAACCGGAAAAGACTTTATTTATTGATGCTCGAAAAATGGGAACGATGGTGAGCCGTAAGCTTCGGGAGCTGACAGATAATGATATCAAGAAGATTTCAGATACCTATGAAGCTTTTGCTAATGGAACACTTGAAGATGTTAAAGGCTTTTGTGCTGTTACCGACACTTCTGAAATCGAGAAACAAGATTATATCCTTACACCTGGCCGTTATGTGGGTATTGAAGAGCAGGAAGAGGATGATGAGCCATTTGAAGAAAAGATGGACCGGTTAACATCTGAACTGTCGGAGATGTTTGTAAAGTCACATGAGCTGGAGGGAGAGATTAGGAAGAAATTGGGGGCGATTGGGTATGAGATCTGAATGGATAACATCAACAATAGATGATATTTGCAAACTCGTAACAGATGGTGCACATAACAGCCCTAAAAGTGTTGATAATGGGTATTATATGGCATCGGTAAAAGATTTTACTGCGTATGGATTTGATTTTTCTAATTGTAGAAAAATTTCTGAAGCCGATTATCTAAAACTAAAAAAGCAGGGATGTGTTCCGGAAAGCGGAGATATTCTTGTCGGAAAAGACGGTGCAAGATATTTTGAAGATGTGATTATTTACAGACAAAAAGAACAACCCGCATTATTATCATCAATAGCAATATTAAGGGTGGATGACACTAAAGTCACATCAGAGTTTTTGTACTATACATTAAAGTCCCCCGCAGTGAAAAAGGATGTTCGTGATAATTATGGCTCAGGCTCTGCAATACCAAGAATCGTTTTGAAAGATTTCAAAAGGATGCCCATTTCTTTTCCGAGTTTGAAAGAACAAAAGAAAATAACAAATATATGCGAATTGTTGGATGAAAAAATTCAACTCAACAATAGGATAAACAATAATTTAGAGCAACAAGCTCAGGCAATTTATCAGCAAATGTTTATAGAAAACCAAAATCCTAATTGGAAAGAAGGAAAGCTTTCTGATTTAGTTGCAGTAAAATACGGTAAAGACCATAAGAAACTTGATGGCGGATGTTATCCTGTATATGGCTCTGGTGGCATAATGCGATATGTAGAGAAGCCACTATATACTGGCGAATCGGTCCTTATCCCTCGTAAAGGTACACTTAACAATGTTATGTATGTTAACGGTGCATTTTGGTCGGTGGATACAATGTTCTACACCGAAATGCTTCGTCCTAATATTGCAAAATTTGTGTATCACTTTGTAAAAGGCAAAGACCTTGCTTCGTTGAATGCTGGCTCTGCTGTGCCAAGTATGACAACCAACATTCTAAATGCAATGCCGCTATATGTTCCCGATGATAAAACCCTGAGCATTTTTGAAGAAACGGTAACCCCTATGTATTCTCAAATGCAAGAAAATGAAAAGCAATCGGCAAATCTTGCAAATATTAGAGATACATTACTTCCTCGTCTTATGTCCGGCGAGCTTGAAGTATCCGACATCGACCTCTAAGCCGCTGATAGACTCGAAAACTGCTTCGCAGTTTCCTCGTTACCGCCTCTGCCAGACACCTTGCCATCCGTATGCAAGCATCCGTTTGCCAAGATGTCTGTCTACGCTGCTATCGCAGCTATCCGTGCGTTGCACGGATGAGGCGGTAAATTATTGTTTACGGTAGAACGCAGATTATATATAATATCAATTAAGAAGGAGGGTATTATGGATACGGAAAAGGCTTATTTGAGTAATGATAAAGATATGATTCAATTCCGTTATGGAGATAAGATAATTCGTTTTCGTGGACCATATTCATTAGAGCGATTTGTTTCCATAAAAGAATGGGATAATGGGTATATCGTTGTAATGGCAAAGTATCAGCATAATGCGGAACCGGAGGAGGAATATATTGATATGATTCCTGTTTTGAGGGATTTATATATTGACGCTTCGTTTTTTTTAAAACCCATTAAGGAAGTGAGGTTGGCTTATGGACAAGATTAAACAGATTGCGGATCAAGCGGATATGATTATTAACGGATATGCATTTACGCGCGAAGAAAATCGAATCCGTATCTTGAATCTAAATAATCCAGAGAAAGCTTTGGTGATTTCGGAGGATGGAACGGTATTGGAAACGACAATGGATGATATTGAGATTTGCATTGTTACAGATTACTGGAAAAGTGATCGAGAATTTATGGAGGATGGGGATGCCTAAATATTATCAGGATAAGATTTGTGGGTACTATCTGTATTTTACCTCTTTTTGCGTGATTGAGTGTATGCATGTACATGCAAGCGACAGAAAACTTACAGAAGAAGGATCTGCTAAGTTTTTTGTAAAGGCTGACGGTGATACTGTGTTACAGAATAGAGGAATGCTTAATGATAGAGATATTCGAAAAATACAAGCATACATTAAACGGCACTATAAGGAGATGTATAAAAAATGGGCTCAATATAGTGAGAATGACTTCTATCATGGAAACTAGTTGGCTTGTTATGTAACAAATTCCTACCAACGGCGGGAATAATAAACCGATAGAACTGCCGTTGAGTTGTTCTCTGGTAAAATAACAAAGGAGAATGACATATGAAACAACAGATCATTATTAATGTAATGCAACAGATGCTGCCGCACCTCGACAATGCCCAGATGCAGAAACTGCAAAAGGTGCTTGAAATCGCACTGTTTAATTGTGAGATTACAGCGCAGACAGAAAAGAAGGATACAGACGATAACCCAAAGCTGATAGATGCTTTTGTTGCAGCAAAGCGGATTGAAGGATGTTCAGAGAAAACGCTGAAATATTACCGTATAACCATTGAAACGATGGTTGCTTCGATAGACAAAGGTATCCGCCACATTCAGACGGAGGATTTGCGTTCCTATCTGACAGATTATCAGAGCAAGAATCAATCCAGTCGTGTGACGATAGATAATATCCGCAGGATTTTGTCCAGCTTTTTCTCATGGTTGGAGGACGAGGATTATATATTGAAAAGTCCTGTTCGCCGCATCCATAAGGTGAAAACGGCAACAAACATTAAGGAAACCTATACGGATGAGGACTTGGAGAAAATGCGTGACAACTGCACAGAGCTTCGGGACTTGGCGATGATTGATATGCTGGCTTCGACAGGAATGCGTGTTGGTGAGATGGTATTACTAAATCGAAACGATATTGATTTCAACGAGAGAGAATGTATCGTTTTTGGAAAAGGAAGCAAAGAACGAGTAGTTTATTTTGATGCTCGAACAAAAATACATTTACAGAATTATCTGAGGAGCAGAAAGGATGATAATCCTGCGTTATTTGTATCGCTGAAGTCACCATATGAAAGATTGAAAATAGGCGGTGTTGAAGTTCGCTTGCGAGAATTTGGAAAGCAATTAGGTTTGCAAAGGGTTTATCCACATAAGTTTAGACGCACGCTTGCAACAACGGCGATAGATAAAGGAATGCCTATTGAGCAGTTACAACAGCTTCTGGGGCATAGGAAGATAGATACTACTTTGCAATATGCAATGGTAAAACAGAGCAATGTAAAAATTGCACATAGGAAATATATAGGTTAAGGAGAAGGGATATGGAGAAATGGATTGAATGCAAGATATCTGATATCGGGACGGTTGTTGGTGGAGCGACGCCTTCAACTAAAAAACCAGAAAATTATGAAAACGGGGATATTGCTTGGATAACGCCTAAAGATTTATCTTCTTTCAGTGGTCGCTATATTCAGTGTGGTGAAAGGAATATTACTGAAATTGGATTGAAAAGTTGCTCAACACAGTTGTTGCCGAAGAATACAGTGCTATTTTCTTCAAGAGCACCAATTGGTTATGTGGCGATTGCTGAAAATGCTGTATGTACTAATCAGGGATTTAAGAGTGTTATTCCAAACGAAGATACTGATCCTATATTTTTATACTATTTGCTAAAATATAATAAGGATAAAATTGAGAGTATGGGAAGTGGAACAACATTTAAGGAAGTATCTGGAAATACTATGAAGAATATTGTCGTTTCAGTTCCACAGGATAAGCAAGTACAAGAAAAAATAGCCTCTGTACTTGACGCTATTGATGAGAAAATCGAAGAAAATGAGAGGATAAACAATAATTTAGAGCAGCAAGCTCAGTTGTTATTTAAGTCGTGGTTCGTTGATTTTGAACCTTTTAACGGAACTATGCCATCAGATTGGGAAGTCGTTCCTTTTGAAAAAATTGTTGACTTCCAAAACGGTTATGCTTTTAAGAGCAAAGAACTTCTTAACGAACCATCTTCTGATTGTTACCAAGTTTTCAAACAAGGACATATTGCCCGTGGTGGTGGGTTTATTCCCGATGGAACAAAAAGCTGGTATCCGAAGAAACTTGCTTCGAAATTGGAAAGATTCGTCTTAAAAAAAGGCGACATTCTTATGGCGATGACTGATATGAAGAACAATGTCGCAATATTGGGAAACACAGCTATTATGCCGATTGATAATGAATACATTGTCAATCAACGAGTTGGACACCTGAGAGTGAACGGATATAAAGGAATTACATATCCTTTTATCTATTTGCTAACAAATAGCACTGATTTTCTTATTGACCTTCGCAGTAGAGCTAATAGTGGTGTTCAAGTTAATCTGTCTTCTGCTGAAATTAAGGCTTCGCAAACTGTTTTGCCATCTGAAAAAGTTAATACAGCTTTTTCTGAGATAACATTTCCGATGTTTGAAGCCATTATAAGTAATCAGCTTGAAAATCAGCGATTGGCTCAACTCCGAGATACTCTGTTGCCCAAGTTAATGTCCGGCGAGCTTGATGTTTCCGACGTCGACCTTTAAGCTGCTTATAGACTCGAAAACACCTGCGGTGTTTCCTCGTTATCGCCTCTGCCAGACACCTTGCCATCCGTATGCAAGCATCCGTTTGTCAAGATGTCTGTCTACGCTGCTATCGCAGCTATCCGTGCGTTGCACGGATGAGGCGGTAAATTATTGTTTACCATAAAAATATAACGCAAAATACAGGAGGTTGAACATGTCAAATTTATTTACAGAGGATACATATGAACAGGCAATTATTGAATTGTTTGAAAATATGGGCTATGACCACCTCTACGCTCCGGATTTTGATAGAGATTATACCAGTCCGCTTCTGGATTCTATTCTGAGAGATAGTTTGGTTCGTATCAACCGTGGTCTGCCTGTAGAAGCTATTGATGAGGCACTGGCCAAATTGAAGAATTTCGATACCGGAAGCTTGTTGCAGAAGAATATGATATTTATGGATTATCTGCAAAATGGCATCACGGTTAAGTTCTTTGTGAAGGGCGAGGAGCAATCATCTATTGTACGTTTGATTGATTACGCAAATGCAAAGAATAATTCTTTTTATGTGGTAAATCAGTTTACATTCCTTGAAAACGGAAATAACCGTCGTCCGGATATTATTCTATTTATTAATGGATTGCCTCTTGTTTTGATGGAGCTGAAGAGTCCGGCGAAGGATGAAGTGGGAGCGGAGAATGCATACCATCAGATTCGTAATTATATGCAGGATATTCCATCTATCTTTTATTACAATGCAATCTGTGTAATTAGTGATTTGTCTATGAATAAGGCTGGAACGATTACTTCCGGATTAGATCGTTTTATGGAATGGAAAACGAAAGATGGTAATTACGAAGATACTGCGTATGCGTCCTTTGAAACTTTTTATGAGGGTATGTTCCTAAAGGAACGTTTACTTGATATTTTGAAGAACTTTATTCTTTTCTCAGGCGTTAGCAATAGCCGCTTCAAAGTATTAGCAGGATACCATCAATATTTTGCAGTTCGCAAAGCAATCGAGAAAGCAAAGGTAGCAACTAAGACCGATGGTAAGGGTGGTGTGTTTTGGCATACACAAGGCTCTGGTAAGTCATTATCTATGGTTTTTTATGCACATTTATTGCAAGATGCATTAGATAGCCCGACCATTGTAGTTATGACAGACCGTATTGATTTGGATGATCAGCTTTATGCACAGTTCTCACAATGTGCAGATTTTTTGCGTCAGACACCGGTACAGGCAGAGAGCAAGGAACATTTGAAGTCACTTCTTGATGGCAGAAGTGCGAATGGAATCATATTTACTACGATGTTTAAGTTTGAGCGTGGAGAGAAAGCCTTATCGGAACGTAGAAATATTGTTGTTATGGCAGACGAGGCACATCGTGGGCAGTATGGTTTTGATGAGAAAATCGTTATGTCAGAGAATGAAAATGGTGAAAAGGAGGCACATACGGTAATCGGTAATGCCCGTGTTATTCATGATGCATTGCCGAATGCTACATTTATTGGCTTTACTGGTACACCGATTTCAGCTAAGGACAGAAATACTCGTGAAGTGTTTGGTGACTATATCGATGTTTATGATATGACGCAGGCCGTGGAAGATGGCGCTACTCGTCCGGTTTATTATGAAAGCCGTGTTGTTCATCTAAAGTTGGATGAGAATACGCTGGCGTTAATTGATTCCACTTATGATGTCTTGGAACAACAATCCGATGCGCAAACGATCGAGAAGAGCAAAAAGATGCTTGGCCAGATGGAAAGTGTACTGGGAGCGGATTCTACGATTGAATCTCTTTGTGATGATATTGTTGAACATTACGAAAAATACAGAGCAAATCTTCTGACCGGTAAAGCTATGATTGTGGCGTATTCTCGTCCGATTGCAATGAAAATTTACCGCCGTATCTTAAAAATTAGACCTACGTGGACAGAGAAAGTGGGTGTGGTTATGACTGGCGGCAACAATGACCCGGAAGATTGGAAAGAGATTATCGGAACCAAAGCGCACAAGGAAGAGCTTGCGAGGAAATTTAAAGATAATAATGATCCGATGAAAATAGCCATTGTTGTAGATATGTGGCTTACCGGATTTGATGTACCTTCTTTGGCTACTATGTATGTGTATAAGCCAATGCATGGCTATAACCTGATGCAGGCAATAGCTCGTGTTAACCGTGTATTCAAGGATAAAGAAGGTGGATTGATCGTTGACTATGTTGGAATTGCGTCAGCTCTAAAGGCGGCGATGAAAGAATATACGAAGCGCGATCAGTCTAAATACGGTGACATGAACATTGCAAAGATGGCCTATCCGAAGTTTCAGGAAAAGCTACAAGTCTGCAAAGATTTGTTGCATGGCTTTGATTTTAGCGGGTTTGTAGGTGGTTCTCCGCTTACGATGGCTAAGCTCATTACAGGTGGTGTAAACTTTATTCTCGATGCAAGTGTACCAGAAAGAAAAGATTTGTTCTTGAAGGAAGCTATGCTTTTGAAACAGTCGCATTCACTTTGTTCCAGTATGACAACAGAGCAGGAACGGCATGAAGCGGCTTACATGGAGGCTTTGCGATCTACGGTTATTAAGATCACTTATGGTGGTACCGGTGGAAAGAGCCTGTCGCTCACCGAGATTAACGATCAAATCAATGAACTTTTGAAAGCGGCAGTACAGAGTGAAGGCGTCATCAGCTTATTTGACAGCAGCAAGAGTGGTGGTGAAAATTTTAGCTTGTTTGATCCGGCTGTCTTGGATGAAATCTCTAGAATGAAAGAAAAGAATATAGCTGTTGAGATTTTGAAAAAACTTATGGCTGAGCAGGTAGCTCTTTACAAGAGAACAAATGTGGTGCAGTCACAAAAATTCTCAGAAAAGATAGCGCAACTGATGAACTCTTATTATAACGGATTAATCACCAATGAAGAAGTTATTAAAGAACTTTTGAAAACTGCGGAGGAAATTGCAAATCTCTACAAGAATGGTCAGAAGCTGGGGCTTTCGCAAGAAGAGCTGGCATTCTATGATGCCCTTACAAAACCAGAGCATATCAAAGATTTTTACAAGAATGATGAATTGATTGCTCTGACAAGAGAACTTACAGAAATGCTTCGTAAGAATCGTACCATCGATTGGCAGAAAAAAGAAACAGCTAGAGCGCAGATGCGTAAGATGGTTAAACGACTCCTTAAGAAATATAAGTATCCTCCGGAAGATTATGCTTTTGCAATAAGTACAGTAATTAGTCAGTGTGAGCTTTGGACAGATAATGCGGAACCACGAAAAGAGGAAAAGCTCTATAAATATGTGTCTGAAATAGAACTAAGCAAGGTAGCAGAAAATACAGTTTCTTACGGAGAAAAGTAGTAATGGAGGTGCGACATGGATGCACGTAAAGGCAATATCTATGAGATATTAAATGGAAATAAGCAGTTTTTGATTCCAGTTTATCAGAGATTTTACAGCTGGGATATTGATCAGTGTAAACGACTTTGGAACGATATTGTAGAGATGCAGAGAAAAGGTAAAGCGGGTCATTTTGTTGGATCTATTGTTAATATTGCTGAGCAAGCGATGCCAACAGGTGTTCAGAAGTATATGATTATTGATGGGCAGCAGCGAATGACAACGTTAACTCTTCTTCTCCTAGCTTTGCGCGATTATGCAATAAAGAATCCTAATGACACAACAATTAATGCTCGTCGTATAGATAATATGCTTCTAAAAAATGAGTATGAAAATGGTGATGAACGGTATAAGTTACTGCTAACCGAAACAGATAGGGATATTCTTATAAGCCTTGTTGAGAAAAAGCCAATTGCAGAAGGTACTCGATCAAGGTTGATTGAAAATTATAACTTTTTCGATAAGAAGCTAGCCGATAAAGAAATTCAGCCAGCAGAGGTATACGAATCAATTGGAAAATTACAGATTGTTAATATCACGTTAGACCGTACCGTAGATGATGCACAGGCAATTTTTGAGAGCTTGAACTCTACGGGTAAAGAACTTTTAGAATCTGATTTGATTCGTAACTATGTTTTGATGGGACTTGCGCCATCTGAACAAACTTATGTATATGAGCATCTTTGGCGGCCTATGGAACAACTGTTTATTTACGAAACGCAAGGATATGTAATGGATGCTTTCTTCCGCCATTACTTGACCATGAAGTTTTCTCGTATTCCAAAGCAGGGACGTGTATATGAAGAGTTCAAGTTGTATCACTTGAACTGCGAATTTGGAAGTATTAGAGAACTTTGTCAAGATTTGCTGGAGTATGCAAAATATTATACTAATATTGTATTTAAGCGGAATTCTGACACGGATTTAAGGAGGTTATATGAAGATATTATTGATTTGAGAATGGAAGTATCTTATCCGTTCTTACTGAAGATTCATCATGACTGTACCGAAGGACTAATAACATCAGATGAGTTGAAGGAAATTCTGGAACTTTGTATTAGCTATGTTCTGAGACGTGCAGTTTGCGAAATTCCGACTAATTCGATGAATAAAACATTTGCAACGTTGAAGAATTATATTAAACCAGACGATTACCTGAATTCTGTTAAGGCATTCTTTGTAATGCAGGATACTTATAAAGAATTTCCAGATAACGATAAGTTTGAAGGTGCATTCGTAAACCGTGATATTTATAATATGCGTGCGAGAAATTATATTCTCAGTCGATTGGAAAACTTTGAAAACAAGGCTCCAATTACTATAGAAAATTACACCATTGAACATATTATGCCGCAAAACAAAAACCTTTCTTTGGAGTGGCAAACTAATCTTGGCCCTGAGTGGCAGGAGGTCCAGAAAAAATATTTACATACAATTGGCAATCTTACTTTGACTGCATATAATTCCGAGATGAGTGACAGGCCTTTTTTGGATAAGATGGATATGCTAGGTGGATTTAAAGAAAGCGCACTTAGGATTAATAAATATGTGGTTTTGCAGAATGAATGGAATGAGACACACATCCAAGAGAGAGCAAATGAATTAGCAAAGAAAGCAGAAGTTATTTGGCCATATCCTGCTTTAACAGCTACAGAACTAGCACCATATCAAGCAGAAGAAAAAACAGTGCAGAAGTATTCCTTAGAATCATATGCTGTTAATGCCTTTACAAGGATGCTGTTTGAATCTTTGGATAAACGTATTATGAAATTATCTCCAAGGGTGAAGAAGGAATATAAAAAGTTGTATGTTGCTTATAAGCTAGATACCAATTTTGTTGATATTGTATTCCAGAAACAAAGATTGCGCATTTCGATTAATATGAAGTTTTCAGAGCTTAATGATCCTAACGGTATCTGCAAGGATATTTCAGGTTTAGGACGCTGGGGAAATGGTGACGTAGAATTGTTTATGGAGCATCAGGATGAATTAGATCAAATCATGGAAATTGTGAAGCAATCCTATGATGCACAGGCAGAAGGGGGAATAGATTGTGGTTTAGCGATTAACATTCTATAGGACTCAGCCACTTTTGTATAGTGGTAGGTGTCACATCAATTGTAACCCAACAACGAAAAATAAAAAAATCAAATAATCCCCTTGCATAGGGGATTCTTTTGTGTTATTCTATGCTAGTGTGTTTTTGCACGCAATAGAATCAATTAATCACATGTGCGGATTGCGCGAAGGTGCCTGACAGCTCAAGGTCTCGCGTTTGGAAGTACATGGAAGCAAAAAAACCAAATGGAGGTAAACAAAATGAGCGTTATTTCAATGAAACAGTTACTGGAAGCAGGTGTTCACTTCGGACATCAGACAAGAAGATGGAACCCTAAAATGGCAGAGTACATCTACACAGAGCGTAATGGTATCTACATCATCGACTTACAGAAGTCTGTAGGTATGGTTGATACAGCATACAATGCAGTAAAAGATATCGTTGCTAACGGTGGTAACATCCTTTTCGTTGGAACAAAGAAGCAGGCTCAGGACTCTATCAAGGCAGAGGCAGAGCGTTGTGGTATGTTCTATGTAAACGAGAGATGGTTAGGTGGTATGCTTACTAACTTCAAGACGATCCAGACTCGTATCAAGAGATTGAAAGCAATCGAGACAATGGCAGAGGATGGTACTTTTGATGTTCTTCCTAAGAAGGAAGTTATTGGCTTGAAGAAAGAGTGGGATAAGCTTGAGAAGAACCTTGGCGGAATCAAAGATATGAAGAAGATTCCGGACGCTATCTTCATTGTAGATCCTAAGAAGGAGAGAATCTGCGTTCAGGAGGCACATACATTAGGTATTCCTTTGATCGGTATCGCTGATACAAACTGTGATCCGGAAGAACTTGATTATGTAATTCCGGGTAACGATGATGCTATCAGAGCCGTTAAGTTGATCGTATCTACAATGGCTGATGCAGTTATCGAGGCTAATCAGGGTGTTTCTATGGATGACACAGAAGCAGCAGAGGATGCAGAGTAATCTTTAACAGGAAAATGGAGGACGAGTGAAATGGCAATTACAGCTTCACAGGTAAAAGAATTAAGAGAAATGACCGGTGCCGGCATGATGGATTGTAAGAAGGCACTGACAAATACGGATGGAGATATGGATGCAGCAGTAGAATGGCTCCGTGAGAACGGTTTGGCAAAGGCTGCTAAGAAATCCGGACGTATTGCAGCAGAGGGTATGGTTGCAGTTGACGTATCTGAGGATGGCAAGAGCGCATCTATCGTAGAGGTAAACTCTGAGACAGATTTCGTTGCAAAGAATGAGGTTTTCCAGCAGTATGTTAAGGAAGTTGCAGCACAGGCTAAGGTTACATCTGCAGCAAATGTTGAAGCTTTCTTGGCTGAACCATGGGCAGCAGAGGCAGGACAGACTGTAGAAGAGAAATTAAAAGCTATGATCGCTAAGATCGGCGAGAACATGAACATTCGTCGTTTTGAGAAAGTTACGACAGATGGTTTAGTTGTTTCTTATATCCACGCTGGTGGTAAGATCGGTGTATTAGTTGTGGCCGACACAGACAGCGACAGCGATGCTGTAAAAGAGTGCTTGAAGAATGTAGCAATGCAGATTGCAGCTTTGAATCCAAAGTATGTATCATCTGATGATGTTGATGCAGATTACAAAGAGCATGAGAAACAGGTACTTCTTGCACAGGCTAAGAATGATCCTAAGAATGCAGGTAAGCCGGATGAGATCATTGAGAAGATGATCATTGGCCGTCTTAACAAAGAGCTTAAAGAAGTATGTTTGTTAGAGCAGCCATATGTTAAGGCTGAGAACAAAGAGAATGTTAAGCAGTATGTTGAGGCTGTTGCAACAGCTGAGGGATGCAAGCTTAATGTTACAAAGTTCGTTCGTTTTGAGACTGGTGAAGGTATTGAGAAGAAGGAAGAGGATTTCGCAGCAGAGGTTGCAGCACAGCTTGGCTAATCATTAGTCAGACCGGAAATGATCTTATTGAACAAGAGATCAATATGGTAAATGATACCCCATGAATGCATAAACGATATGCGTTCATGGGGTTTTTTACAATTTAGGAAATTTTTCATTTTCTGTATTGTAAAAAACGCTTTGCAAAGATGCGACTGTCTTGTAGCCTGCGTCACAGGTTCTTATATAGCGCGAAAGGTAAGAGTAAGTTCTTGACACGATATCACATCGTGGTAAAATAACAATATATTAACAATAATTGGGCAAAGCAGGTGAAAGTCTGTGACGCAAAGCTATAGGGCCTTTGAAATGGCAGCCAGTTGCACAAAGATGGAATTGGTTAAAAAGGGTGCAATGGTAGTGTGAATTGCATCTTTTTTCTTTATAACGATTAAAGTATCAAAAGATAACTCGAACTTCGCACAGAAAAATGTTTAGTGTTCTATGACATAATAAGCAATATATGACGATATGATAATATTGGATGTGTATAGTTTGAACTTGTCAGGAGATAATGGCGTAATGTACAAAAGGGGAGAGTGAGCTTATGGAAAATATTTTAGTTCAAAAATTAAAAGAATACAGAATGTTGTATGTATTCTGCATGTTAGTACATATTGTTCTTGCTGTGGAGTTTAACCGCTTGCAGTTGTACATGTTATTTGGATTTAATATTTGCAGTGTTATTATGTATTTTATGGGTACGATCTGCATGAGAAGAGAGAGGCATGTTAAATTTTGGCTGATCGCAGCATTTATCGAGATTATAGCACATGCGGTGCTGTGTAATCTTTATTTGGGATATGGATATGGTTTTTGGCTGTATGTTGTTGCGCTGATTCCGGTAATCTATTATGTGGGATTTTCAAGTGACAGTTGGCAGAGGGGAGTAGGAAGCTATAATGCACTAACGATCATAGCAACGGTGATCATCGTTATATCGTGCTTTGTATCCAGAGAAAGTAATTTGGTATCGAATATTTTTCATGGATTGTCAATACGCGTTTTTGCTATTAATTTGTCGATGTGTATGGCGATGTTAATTTACGAGACGATGTTGTTTGTGTATGCGATCAAAGAGCTGTTTCAAGATCTCCAAAATAAGAATGACGATCTGCAATTTTTAGCTAGTTATGATGCATTGACCAAACTTCGCAATCGTCGCAGCATGGGAAAAGTGATGGAGCAGTATGAACAAGATGGAACACCGTATTGCATGATGCTAGGAGATATTGATGACTTTAAGCGTATTAATGACACTTATGGTCATACATGTGGGGACATTGTACTGCAAAAAATTGCAGAGATCATACAAACTTTGGTGGATCCGTATGGTGTGGCATGTCGATGGGGTGGAGAGGAGATTTTGATTTTGTTACACAGTACGCCTGAGGAGGGATTAAGACTTGCGGAACGTATACGTGAGACAATCGAACAGACAGCAGTTATGTATAAGGGAATACGAGTAAAGGTGAGTATGACTTTTGGCTTTGGCAGCGGTGCGGAAAGCAGGATGATCGAGAAACTTGTCACAGTAGTAGATGCCAGATTATATATTGGCAAAGAAAATGGAAAAAATCAAGTAGTGTCTAAAAGTTCAATTTGACGACAAAATTGAACTTTTCCTTGCGACAGATCTAAGAAAAAAGAAAGATACGCATTGTTTTTGAACGTCAGGTGTGCTATTATAGCAACATATTGAAGTTCAAAATAGCAGAAATGACACGGAATTGAACTTTCTTACATATAATGTTCTGCAAATTGAACTAGATTGATAAATAAAAGATTGGTTAGCAGTGCAGCAGTTGCGACTGCGGAATTGCACCTGGAGAAAGGAATGAGAATGTTTATGGAACGGACGTTTGCAGAACGGCTGCAAGACGCTATGAGACAGCGCGGGTTCAAGCAGGTAGATCTTGTACGCGAAGCGGATAAATATGGCGTCAAGCTTGGGAAGAGCCATATGAGTCAATATGTGAGCGGAAAGACAGTGCCGCGAGCGGAAATTCTTCGTTTTCTGGCAAACTGTCTGCAGGTAGACGCAGACTGGCTTTTGACGGGAGAAGGAGACAGCCGGATGGTAGAAGGAAATACCATCCATAATGTGGGCGAGAAAAACACCGCTCGTAAAGCAGAAGACAGAGAGAGTGCAGAAGGAAAAATTGAGGGGAAGGTATCCCGGAAAGGATCAACCCAAAATAGAGTGAAATCAGGAGGAAGTATCATGAGAGAGTTTATGAAGTCATCCAAATTAGATAATGTATTATATGATGTAAGAGGACCGGTTGTTGAGGAAGCAAATCGCATGGAGGATGCCGGAACACAGGTTCTTAAATTAAACATAGGAAATCCTGCACCGTTTGGTTTTCGTGCACCGGATGAGGTGATCTATGATATGCGCAGACAACTTGCAGACTGTGAGGGATATTCGCCGGCAAAAGGAATGTTTTCGGCTCGAAAAGCGATCATGCAGTATGCGCAGTTGAAACATATACCAAATGTTGCTATAGAAGATATTTATACGGGAAATGGTGTTAGTGAACTGATCAATCTCAGCATGTCTGCTTTGCTCGACAGTGGGGATGAAGTGTTGGTGCCATCACCGGATTATCCATTGTGGACAGCGTGTGTGACGCTGGCAGGAGGTACTGCTGTGCATTACTTATGCGATGAGCAGTCAGAATGGTATCCGGATATTGAAGATATCCGCAAAAAGATCAATGACCGCACAAAAGCAATTGTCATTATCAATCCGAACAATCCGACCGGAGCACTCTATCCGAAAGAAGTGCTGCAGCAGATTGTAGATGTAGCGAGAGAACATCAGATCATGATCTTTTCGGATGAGATTTATGACCGTTTGGTGATGGATGACGAAGAGCATGTTTCAATCGCATCACTGGCACCTGATCTGTTCTGCGTGACGTTCAGCGGCTTATCAAAATCGCACATGATTGCCGGTTTCCGTGTAGGCTGGATGGTTTTAAGCGGCAACAAGGCGATGGCAAAAGATTACATTTTGGGCTTAAATATGCTTTCTAATATGCGCTTGTGTTCGAATGTTCCGGCACAGTCCATTGTTCAGACGGCACTTGGTGGCCATCAAAGTGTGCAAAATTACATTGTGCCGGGTGGGCGTATTTATGAGCAGCGAGAGTATATTTATAAGGCGCTCAATGACATCCCGGGAATTACTGCTGTCAAACCAAAGGCTGCTTTTTATATTTTTCCTAAAGTAGATACGAAGAAGTTTAATATTGTGGATGATGAAAAATTTGCATTGGATCTGCTTCGGGATAAGAAGATTTTGATCATTCATGGCGGTGGATTTAACTGGAGTGAGCCGGATCACTTTCGTGTGGTATATCTTCCTCGGATTGAAGTGTTGGAAGAATCCATTCATAAGATGGAAGAATTCTTTAGTTATTACCATCAATAATTATGTGCCTGCAGGGTGATCGTAGCAAATTTTTAAACTTTAAAATTTGTAGTAGTTTTTTCAAAAAAAGTGTTGTATAATTAGTCGGATAATATGTGCTTTGATATAGGGAAGCTATGTACGAAATTATATTCGTATATTCTTTTCTATATTGAGTGATGGGTGGCAGATGCACTATTAGAAATGAGGAAAATATGAAAAAAAAGACGGTTGCCGTTTGTATGGCAAATATTGATGAACAATATAATGATATCTTTTTACACCGATTTCGTGAATTTGCGGCAGAAAATGACATTAATCTGCTTTATTTTTATTCGTTTAGTGCGTTTTATTTTATGGATTCGCATGATATCGGAGAGCGGAAAATATATCGTTTGATCAACTATGATATCTTAGATGCACTGGTTATTTTTTCAGTGACTATTTTGGATGAGGATCTCTTAACAGGGATTGTGAATGGTGCAAATCAAAAGGGTATCCCGGTTATATCAATTGATCGTGAATTAGATGGATGTATCAGTGTTTGCATTGATGATCTTGAAGCAATTTATAAGATTACATCGCATATGATCGAAGAGCATCATGCGAAGAATATTAATTTTATTGCAGGAAGCAAAGGACAAGGTTGCTCAGAAGCTCGCATTGAAGCATATAAGAGAGCTCTGCGCGATCATAATTTGGAAGTGGACGAGCGGCGTATTGACTATGGCGATTTTTGGAATGAGCCAACATTAGAGGCTATGCAGCGGTTTGTTGATAGTGGTATTCCTATGCCGGAAGCGGTGGTGTGCGCCAATGATGTTATGGCATTGGCAGTGGAAGAGTTTTTTGAGCAGCGTGGTTTTCGGGTGCCGGAGGATATTATGATCACCGGTTATGATGGCATCACGGAGGCTGTCAATCATCAGCCGCATATAGCAACGGCAGGGCGTGATATCACAGAAGTGACACGACAGGTGTTTGACATTTTGAAACAACTTTTTGCCGGCAAGACATTTCCGGACAATTATATTCATAAGATTGATGCAAATCTACAGTTGTACGGAAGTTGTGGATGCAAGGGAGACACGGTCAAGAATCAGAATGCTTTGGTTCATTCGTTGTGCTTATGGCAGGCGGAGATGAAGTATTTTATGATGGATCAGATCCGTATGTCGGCGTTGCTTACAAAGGCAGCGAACTTTGCCGAAGTGTTTGATGGTATTATGCAGTCAACGTCTAAGTTAAACAACAAGTATATCATGATATGTATTGTGGATAATTTCATGGACGAGGAAGAATTTTCCGATATTGTGGAGAATAGTATGGCACAGCATACCGGATATTCCTCGCGAATGAATCGTGTACTATACCGCAAATATGGTGTATGGCAGGGAATGATCGATTATAATACAAATGATCTTTTGCCGGATCTGGATGAGATTTTGGATGACTGTGGAAGCCTTTGCTTCTTTCCGCTGCACATTCATGCGCAGACGGTAGGTTATGCTGTTATTTCGATTGATGAAGATACAGCTGACATTATTCGTTATTATGAGTTTTTCCTGAATGTGTGCAATGCATTAGATATGTCCAAGACACAGCGGAGACAGCAGACGATCATTCAGAACTTAGAGAATAAATATGTCCATGATCCGTTGACAGGTTTGTTTAACAGACGTGGATTTTATATGAATATCAAATCAGACTTTGAGAAGTGTGTAGAGGAGCAGCAAAAGTTCAAATTGCTTTCGGTTGACTTAAACGGTCTGAAGGTGATCAATGATACGTATGGCCATGCAGATGGCGATATTGCAATATCGACGATTGCGAAGGCTCTGCAGGCATCTGGCGGAATGAATGACTGCTGTGCAAGATTTGGCGGTGACGAGTTTATTGTTGCCGGTCCGGAGAATGATAATGACACCGGAGAGTTGTTGATCGAGAAGGTGCATCGATATCTGGACGAGTTTAATGCATCTTCCGGTAAGCCATATCAAGTAGATGCAAGTATCGGATTGGTTTCTTTGATACCGGATCGATCAATTTCGCTAGAGGAGATTATTAAAGAAGCAGACGAGAGGATGTATCGCGAGAAAGTAAAATATCATAAACAACGTCAGTAATTGTGTCATTTATTGTTTATGTGTAAGGAAGCTACAGGGTTTTTGAAATAAAGTGAATGATATAAGAGGTCGTATTCCATGGAATACGACCCCTTTTTGAAAAGCCGAAATATTACCGCTATGAAACCCACACTTATTGTTTTCGGAAGATTCGTAAAATGATTAACACCCGAGTAGTTCCTTTGAATCTAATACAATGGTGAAAGGACCGTTGCCAACCAGCGATACATGCATATGTGCACCAAAAGATCCATGTTGTACGACATCACAGTAATCGTTTGCTTTGGTAAGCATGTATTCATAGAGAGCTTTTGCGTGCTCCGGTTTACCGGCATCCATGAAGGAAGGGCGATGGCCCTTTTTACAGTTGGCATATAAGGTGAATTGGGAGACGAGAAGCAGTTCGCCGCCAACATCGGAGAGTGATAGATTGGTTTTTCCGCTTTCATCGTCAAAAATACGCATTTTGAGTGCCTTATCTAGCATTTTGTCTGCTATGTCTGTGGTATCTGTGTCGCTGACTCCCACAAGGATCAGAAGCCCTTTGCTGATCCTGCCAATGATAGCCTCATCGACGGTTACTTTTGCTTCATCAACACGTTGTATCACTAATTTCATATTTTTTCTGCCTTTCTTTTTTTCTCAAACTTCGCACTTCAAAAATTATTATCTCTGATGAATACATGCCTGAAGGATTGTCTGAGATGTCCCGGTCTAGCAAGGTATCATCGATTTTTGGACGGGACGCTTTCGCTACGATGCGCTGCGTCACGTTACTTAGTATTCTTTGACATAATAAGCAATATGCGACCTAACAGAAGCTTTGGATGTGCGAAATTTGAGTTTTTAATATAAATTTAATTTTTCGTTTAACATCATACCATATTTTTATGTTATGATAAACAACGTTAGAAAAAAAGAGAGGATGGAAGTAGCATGTTTGGTTATGTAAGAATCCGTAAACCGGAGCTGTTAGTAAAAGACTATGAGTGTTACAAGGGTTTTTACTGCGGCCTGTGTCATTCATTGCGGGATACCTATGGGCTGCGGGGGCAGGTTACGCTGACGTATGACATGACATTTTTGGTGTTGTTGCTTTCATCAGTGTATGATCTGGCGGTAAAGGAGGAACACAAGCGATGCATTATCCATCCGGCAGGCAAACGACGTGTGATCCGTACGGAAGCAGCAGACTATGCAGCAGATATTAATATGCTTCTGAGCTATTATCATTTTGTGGACGATAAGCAGGATGAACATTCGCTGGCGGCATCATTGGGAGTTCAGATGTATCGTGGGCAGAGCAGACGATTGGAGCAACACTATCCAAGACAGGCAAGAGCAATTGCTGAGGGAATGCAAAGGCTTCATTTGTTAGAGCAGGAAGACTGCAGGAATGTTTCTGCTCTGGCAGATTGTTTTGGCCGCATGCTTGCAGAAGTGTTTGCGTGGAAAGAAGACGGATTGGCAGATTTTTTTCGGGAAACCGGATATTATTTGGGCAAATTTATCTATATTATGGATGCTTTTGAGGATTTGCCGGAAGACACCCATAAGGAGAGATTCAACCCTTATCTGGGGACTGACCGTCGGGAACTATTACCGCAGGTCGAGGAGCAGCTGTTGACAGAGATCGCGGCTGCCGGAGCAGCATTTGAGAAGCTACCGTGCCTGGAGTATAGAGATATTATGCGTAATATTTTATATGCAGGAGTATGGAATCGCTTTGATAGGATAAAACAGGAACTACAGAAGGAGGAACAATAATGGATCCATATAAGGTGCTGGGGATTTCCAGCGATGCAACAGATGAAGAGGTAAAAAAGGCATATCGTGAACTGAGTCGTAAATATCATCCTGATGCAAATGCCAATAATCCGTTGAAAGATCTGGCAGAGGAAAAGTTTAAGGAAGTGCAGGCGGCATATTCGCAGATCATGGATATGCGCGCGAAAGGCTACGCAACAAATGGCAGTCAGACGTCTGGCGGCTATAGTGCCGGCTATCAGGGACAAGGCTATCAGGGTCAGGGGTATCAAGGCCAGAACAGTGGACAGGGTTATAATCCATATCAGCGTGGTCAATATCAAAGTTATGGTGGCCAATATGGAAGAGATCCATATGCGGGCAATGAATGTGGAACAGGCAATCTGTGCTGCGATCTTTGGTGTGCGGATACACTTTGTGAATGCATGGGAGGAGATTTGTGTACATGTTTCTAAAGTCTGGCAGGGTTAGTTATGGTGGCATGATCACAGCGGCCATGGTGGTGTTATTGTATTTGTCTTGCGTGTTTGAGAATTGTTCATTATTTTGCCTGGCGGCAGCGGCTTTCTTAGGAGGCGTGACAACTTGGCAGAGAGGGTGGAAGGATGGATTGCTGATTTCTGCGGCAGCAGGTGTATTAGGTGTAGTGTTGTTGCCAAATAAATGGTATGTGTTGACATATGCGGCATTCGTACTGTATGTTTTCGCGTGGGAGTGCTTGGAACACTTTTTTTCAAAGAAACAAAGGATGCTTGCGTGGATACTAAAAGGAATATTGTATCATGTGCTTTTGATCAGTGCAGTTTGTAGCTATGTTTATGTATTTGGTTTCCAACAGCTTGTACAAGGATTCTTGCTGACGGTTTTTCAGCATTCTAAGATCTTGTTTGGTTTGACGGCGGTACTTTTGGCAGAGGTGGTTTGGATCGCATTTGACAGGGCATATGCAGTATTTCGTATCAAATGGAGTCAGTGGATGCATAGAGCAGGGGCTGACGGGTCAAGCAGACTATAGACGAACCGGTAAATTCATGATATAATTAAAAAGTATGACTATGGTTATCAGACGGTGTTTGGTGACCGGATACGAGGTATTACAGCATAAAGGGCGCAGCAATGCGCAAAATGGAGGAAAATATGGGAATCTTTAAGGATGACGAGGAAAAGACGACAGAGAATGTTTCGTTACCGGAGGATTTGAATTTGGATGATATCGGTGATGATCTAGGTTCATTATTTGATGAGGACAAGACGGACGATGCAGATGATAATGTGGATAAGGATCTGTTAAGCCAGATTTTTTCGGATGGTGGGGATGTTTCAGAGAGTGATGATAAGACCTCTGATGGAGAAATGGATGAAGATTTGAGCAAACTCCTAGGTGAGATAGAAGATATTGAGGATGTGGCAAAAGAGTCTGCGGCGAAGGAAGCTGAGAAAAAGACGGCATCAAATCATAAGAAAAACAATAAGAAAGCGGATAAGGTAAAGGAAAATAAGACAGCACATATGGATGCACCCGGAGAAGTGTCTGATGACACAGTGACGGTGATCAGTCAGGGAACCACCGTTAATGGCGGTATTAATTCGGCCGGGGCTGTTGATGTAATGGGTACGATCAATGGTGACATTACTTCCCGTGGTAAAGTAGCGATCAATGGTACAGTGACAGGTAATGTTTCCGGTGCAGAGATCTATGTTAATACGAAGCGACTGGAAGGATCTTTGGACAGCGAAGGAACCGTGCAGATCAGTGAAGGAACAGTAATCATTGGAAATGTTACCGGAACATCTGCGTATATTGCCGGAGCTGTGAAGGGAACGATCGACGTGCAAGGTGCGGTTGTCTTAGAGGAAGGCGCTGTTGTTAAGGGAGATGTTATTGCAGAGTCTTTGCAGATCAATCAGGGCGCTGTTTTGGACGGATCCTGCTCGTTGGATTATACTGATGTGGATATTGATAAGTTTTTTGCATAGAAATGAGGATAATTATGGCTAAGTATAAGAGAGTATTATTAAAATTAAGTGGTGAAGCTTTGGCCGGTCCGAATAAGACAGGTTTTGATGAGGCTACCTGCTTAGAAGTGGCAAGACAGGTAAAGAGTCTGGTCGAGGATGGTGTACAGGTTGCTATCGTGACCGGTGGCGGTAACTTTTGGAGAGGTCGTACCAGTGAAACGATCGACCGCACCAAGGCAGATCAGATCGGTATGTTAGCTACCGTTATGAACTGTGTATATGTTTCTGATATTTTCCGCTATGTTGGTTTGAAGACAAGTGTTATGACACCGTTTGTCTGCGGAGCGTTTACAGAACTGTTTTCAAAGGATAAAGCTGTGAAGGCGTTGGAAGCGGGAGAGGTTGTATTTTTTGCCGGTGGAACGGGACATCCTTACTTTTCAACAGACACAGCCACGGTGCTTCGTGCAATTGAGATCGAGGCAGATGTGATCTTATTCGGTAAATCCATTGATGGCGTATACGACTGTGATCCGGCCGTACATCCGGAAGCGAAAAAGTTTGATACGATTTCCATTGATGAGGTGGTCAATAAGCGTTTGGGTGTTATTGATCTGGCAGCAGCGGTTCTATGCATGGAGAATCATATGCCGATGATGATCTTTGGATTGAATGAAAAGAACAGTATTATTGACACAGCAATGGGAACAACGGCAGGTACGTTGGTAGAAGCATAGAGAATAAGAAAGGTATGGTGTAAACATGAGTGTATCATTAGGACAATTTGAAGAGAAAATGAATAAATCAATTGAAAGCCTTGCAAACGAGTATACGACGATCCGAGCAGGCCGCGCTAATCCGCATGTGTTGGATCGTATTTCGGTAGATTATTATGGACAGCCGACAAACTTACAGTCTGTTGCTAATATTTCCGTATCTGAGGCACGTACATTGGTGATCCAGCCTTGGGAGACAAGTTTGATCAAGGAGATTGAGAAAGCAATTTTAGTTTCTGATCTGGGACTTACGCCAAATAATGACGGTAAAGTGATCCGTTTGACTTTCCCGGAACTGACGGAGGAACGTCGTAAGGATTTGACAAAGGATGTCAAGAAAAAGGGCGAGGATGCCAAGGTGGCGATCCGTAATATCCGCAGAGATGCGAACGATTATATCAAAAAAGAGCAGAAAGCAAATGAAATTTCTGAGGATGAGCAGAAGGATGCGGAGGCAGTAGTACAGAAACTGACAGATCAGTTTGTTAAGAAAATTGATGAAATGGTTGAGTCAAAATCTAAAGAGATCATGACAGTATAGTATAACATAGTTTTGAGAGATTTTCTCAAAACATGGATCATAGGGATGGACGGAATGGGTCTATCCCTACTTTTCAATAAAGGAATATGGCGTCTGCTCCCGGGATGGGTGCAGTTGCGCATAGAAATGAGGATATAGATGAGTGATGAGAAGAGAGCCGTACCCAGACATGTAGCGATCATTTTGGATGGCAACGGAAGATGGGCTAAAAAGCGTTTCCTTCCAAGGAACGCAGGTCATGCAGCTGGCAGCAAAAACGTAGAAAAGATTTGTGCGGCAGCATGGGATATGGGCATTGAATACGTGACGATGTATGCATTTTCAACGGAGAATTGGTCCAGACCCAAAGAGGAAGTCGATGCTTTGATGAAGTTGTTATATAGTTACTTAAAGGATTGCTTAAAAACCAGTGAGAAGAACAACATGCAGGTACGCGTGATAGGAGATATTACGAGACTGGCACCGGATCTGCAGAATCAGATCCGTGAGTTGGAAGAGTTTTCGGCAAAAAATACCGGGTTGCATTTTCAGGTTGCCTTAAACTATGGCAGCAGAGATGAAATTCGGCGTGCGGTGACCAAGATGGGGAAAGATGTTAAAGACGGCATTTTGAATCCGATAGATATTACCGAGGAGACGATTTCCGGATATTTGGATACAAAGGGAATACCGGATCCGGATCTTATGATACGAACCAGCGGTGAACAGAGGCTTTCTAATTATCTGTTGTGGCAGATGGCTTATACCGAGTTTTATTTTACAGATTGTTTGTGGCCTGATTTTAATAAAAAAGAACTGGAAAAGGCAGTAGAATATTATCAACAAAGGGACCGGCGTTTCGGTGGTGTCAAATAGAAAGGGAGCAGATATGTTTAAGACTAGACTACTGAGTGGAATTGTATTGATGATCATTACGATCGCATTGATGATCTTTGGCGGCTTGCCGTTGTTTTGGGTAATAACATTGATCACTGTGATCGGCCTGTTTGAGCTTTATCGTGCCGTTAAAATGGAAAAGACAGTACCGGCGTTGATCGGATATGCCGCGAGTATTGGCCTGGATCTGTTGTTGGCGGCACAAAAAACGGACTATGTTATTATGTTGTTGATCGGGGCGCTGATGCTTATGATGGCTTGTTATGTGATCGCTTACCCAAAATATTGCAGTGAACAGATCATTATGGTATTTTTTGGATTGATCTATGTGACAATGATGTTGTCGTATGTATTTCAGGTACGTATGCTTGAGGGAGGTCAACTGATGGTATGGCTGATCTTTATCGGAGCATGGGGCTCAGACACCTGTGCATACTGTGTCGGTAAATTGATTGGAAAGCATAAAATGCCATCTAAATTGAGTCCAAATAAGACCATTGAAGGATGTGTGGGGGGCATTATTGGTGCAGCTTTGATCGGCTTTTTGTTTGCACTGGCTTTTTACCGCACCCAGACCGCATTGTGGTGGCAGTTTGCAGTGGTTGGTGCAGTATCCTCTGTTATTTCACAGATTGGCGATCTGACAGCATCTGCGATCAAGAGAAATCACGGCATTAAAGATTATGGGACATTGATCCCGGGTCATGGCGGTATTTTAGACCGTTTTGACAGTATTATTTTTACAGCGCCTATCGTATATTATTTAGTGACGATGTTTCATTCGCTGTAGGATTATAATAGGGTATTAAGTGTATTTTTGACTATGCATTATTTGTGATGCGGATAGTTTTACGAATGCAGGAGAAACTTTGAAATGGAGGGGTTATTTAACCATGAAACAGATAGCAGTACTTGGTTCTACAGGATCGATCGGAACACAGACATTAGAGGTTGTCAGAGCAAATGAAGATATGCAGATCGTAACGCTTGCAGCAGGGTCTAACATTGATCTGTTGGAAAAACAGATTGTAGAATTTACGCCGAAGTTAGTGTGCGTGTATTTGGAAGACAAGGCAAAAGAATTACAGGAGCGTTTGCATTTACGTAAAGATGCTGCGGCGGATACCGAGATCGTTACGGGAATGGATGGACTGATCGCTTGTGCAACCTATTCCGAAGCAACCATAGTTGTTGCAGCAGTAGTCGGCATGATCGGGATTCGTCCTGTGATTGAGGCGATCAAGTCAGGGAAAGACATTGCCTTTGCCAACAAAGAAACATTGGTGACGGCCGGTCACATCATTATGCCTTTGGTGGAGAAGCATGGCGTTAAGCTATTGCCGGTGGACAGTGAACATGCAGCTATTTTTCAGTGTCTGCATGGCGAGGAACATGGCTCTTTACATAAAATTTTGCTTACGGCATCCGGTGGACCGTTCCGTGGTAAAAAGAAAGAGGAATTAGAACATATCCGCGTGGAAGATGCGCTCCGTCATCCGAACTGGAGCATGGGACGCAAGATCACGATTGATTCTGCAACGATGGTCAATAAGGGTTTGGAAGTGATCGAAGCCCGTCATCTTTTTGATGTGGATTTTGATCGTATACAAGTCGTTTTGCAGCCACAGAGTGTGATACACTCTATGGTGGAATTTGAAGATGGAGCGGTAATGGCGCAGCTTGGAACGCCGGATATGAAACTGCCGATTCAGTATGCCTTGACATATCCACATCGCCGTTATCTACAGGGCGAGCGGTTAGATTTTTGGAAATTGCAGGAGATCACGTTTGAGCAGCCGGATATGGACACTTTTGAAGGATTAGCTCTAGCATATGAGGCAGGACGTACAGGAGGCAGTCTTCCAACGGTATTAAATGCTGCGAATGAAATGGCGGTAGCATTGTTTTTACAGCATAAGATCGGTTATTTGGATATAGCACGTTTGATCGCTTGGAGTATGGAGCATCACCATGTGATCAAAGATCCGTCATTGGAGGAAATTTTGGCGGTAGAGAAAGACGTATATCGTTTGCTGAAAGAGAAGATCAAAGCATAAAGAAAGGATAGATGTCATCGGAAACGATGGCAGATTGGAGAAAACTATGAACATAATTGCAGCATTGTTGATATTCACAGTCATTGTGGTGATTCATGAATTGGGGCACTTTCTACTTGCAAAAAAACACGGTGTCGGAGTACCTGAATTTTCCGTGGGAATGGGTCCGAGAATTATTACGTTTGCAAAGACAAAGAAAGGGCCGGTTTGTCGATTTTTCTGTTCGCAAAAGAAGTTTGATGCCTACGAAGACTGGCAGGATGTAACTAAATATTCTTGGAAACTTTTACCAATCGGTGGATCTTGTGCTATGGTAGGAGAAGACGAGGACAATGATGCGGAAGATTCTTTTAATACAAAGGGTGTGTGGGCACGCTTCTCTATCGTATTTGCAGGTCCCTTCTTTAACTTTATTCTGGCATTTGTATTTTCGGTTATCATTCTGGCCAATAACGGAATAGATATTCCGCGTGTTCTTGCAGCGTATGACAATCAGCCGGCAAGTGAGGCTGGAATCAAAAAAGGTGATGTAATCCGCCGGATCAATGGCAAAAAAATTACGATTGGCCGTGAAATTGACACGTACTTGATGTTACATCCTTTGAGTGGAGAAGAGGTAAAGGTAGAGATCGAGCGTGACGGCAAAGAAAAGACAATCATGGTGGATCCGAATTATACCGCATACTTGTTTGGCTTTTCCTACAAACAGCAGAACACAGCAGATACGAAAATCTCAGATGTGAGCAAAGATTCGCCGTTTCAAAAGGCAGGCGTTAAGGCGGGGGATGAGATCTTGTCTGTAAATGGACGTACTGTGGATAATGGCGAAGAACTTGGTAAGGTCATGGAAGAAGAGAAAAAAGAAGGAGAAGCGATTTCATTTGTGATCCGCAGAGGCAGCGAAGAGAAAACGTATGAGATCGCACCAAAATCTTACAAGACCAAAACACTGGGAATATATGCTTCCGATTATCAGAAGGGTAATGCAGGACAGATTTTGCGGTATAGCTTGATCGAAGTAAAATATTGGATCGAGACAACGGTTGCCAGCTTAGGCCAGCTTGTGACCGGCAAAATGTCGATGAAGGAAGTATCCGGTCCGGTTGGTATTGTAGATACTGTTGGAACCATGATCAATGAGACGTCTAAGATCGGTTTGAAAGAAATGTGGCTGAGCATTTTGTACATGGCAGTATTGCTAAGTGCTAACTTAGGCGTTATGAACCTGCTGCCATTACCGGCACTGGATGGCGGACGTCTGGTCTTTATTTTGATAGAAGCTGTGCGTGGTAAGCCGGTAGACCGCGAAAAGGAAGGCTATATACATTTCGCAGGTTTCGTATTACTAATGCTATTTATGGTATTTGTATTATACAATGACGTGATTAAGATCATTCATTAATACGGGAGAAGGATAGGTGAGGATAGATGCGTGAACAGACAAAAGTGATTCAGATAGGTGATCGTAAGATCGGTGGTGGCAATCCGGTAGCAATTCAGTCGATGACGAATACCAAGACAGAGGATGTGGCAGCAACGGTTGCACAGATTCATGCGCTGGAGGAGGCCGGCTGTGATATTATCCGTTGTGCAGTACCAACAATGCAGGCGGCAGAAAGTTTGAAAGAGATTCATAAGCAGATCCATATTCCGCTGGTCGCAGACATTCATTTTGACTATCGTCTGGCATTGGCGGCAATTGAAAACGGGGCAGATAAGATTCGTATTAATCCGGGTAATATTGGAGATGAGCAGAGAGTCCGTGCTGTTGTTGAAAAAGCAAAAGAGTACGGTGTTCCAATTCGTGTTGGTGTCAATAGTGGCTCTCTTGAAAAAGATATTATTGCAGAATACGGTCATGTGACGGCGGAGGGGTTGGTAAAGAGTGCATTACAGAAAGTTGCAATGATCGAAAATATGGGCTATGACAATTTGGTCATCAGTATTAAATCCTCGGATGTATTAATGAGTATCAAAGCACATGAGTTAATGGATAAACAGAGTCGTTATCCGCTGCACGTTGGAATTACGGAGTCTGGAACGGTTCACTCCGGGAACATTAAATCAGCGATCGGTATTGGAACGATTCTGTATGAGGGTATTGGAGATACGATACGTGTGTCTCTCACTGGTGATCCGGTCGAAGAGGTACGCTCGGCAAAACTTATTTTGCGGACACTTGGGTTGCGTAAAGGGGGCGTAACGGTTGTTTCTTGCCCAACTTGTGGACGAACTCAGATTGATTTGATCGGTCTTGCAACGAAAGTGGAAAATATGGTCAAGGATCTTGACAAAGATATAAAAGTAGCTGTAATGGGCTGCGTTGTAAATGGTCCCGGAGAGGCGAGAGAGGCTGATATCGGAATTGCCGGGGGCAAAGGTGAGGGGCTTTTGATCAAAAAAGGCGAAGTGATCCGTAAAGTTCCGGAAGATCAATTACTCTTAGCATTGCAGCAGGAACTTGATAGGATGTGATCGAATGGAAAAGTTACTACAGGAAACGTTTGCTGATCTTCGTTTGACGGCAAGGCAGCAGTCTGTTTTTGAGGAAGTATATGTAGAACGTCTGTGTCTGTTGCGGGAGCAAAAAAGAGTGGAGGTTCATATTGTCAGTGAACATATTATTCCATACCGTGAGATTGCACTGTTAGAGTACGCATTGAATCAGTTGTTTGATAAAGCAGGATTTACCGTACAGGTAACAGATCGGTTTCGACTGTCAGAACAGTATACGCCTGAGAATTTTTGGCAGGAATACCAGGACAGCATTTTGATGATCTTGAAAGAAAGCAATGTTCTGGAATTTAACATGTTTTATAGTGGAGAGTGTCATCTCGAAGGGGAGACACTCTATTTGTGCTGTGACGATGATATATTGTTTCGTGCCAGAGAGACAGAGGTGATCAAGAAAGTTCAAGATCTTTTTTCAAGAAAAGCCGGATTTTCGATCACATTAAAGATCAGTTACCGTGAACCGCAGATTCAAGAAGAGGAAGAGATCAGCTATCGCGATGTGATACAACATAAGAATCAGGTGCAGTCGGTGGAGGCATTCGGTACGGAGAAAGCGCAAGGGTCCGAGCGTGGTTCCGGAACAAAAAACATGGGTGCACAAGGAAAAACCGCAGGAAGATCACAGGATCCGGGGACAGTCTCCGGACAGAAAGCACCTACAGAGACTGTCGTCAAGACCGCTGCGGAACCGGTTGTGGAGAAAAAGAACGATTCCACGGAGAAGAAAGCCGGAGGAGAGAAAAAGACGTTTCGAGGCAATCCTTACAGCCGAAAAGGTGGAAGAGGTTCGTTTCATGGCAATGTGGACGAAGAATGTTTCTATGGACGTAACTGTGATGGCAATATGATCAAGATTGCAGATATCCAGGAGGATCCTGGTGAGGTTGTGATCGAGGGAATGATATTGTCTTCGGAAGAGAGGGAGCTTAAAAGTGGTAAGATCCTGTTAATGTTTAATATTACAGATTTTACCGATACGATTCAGGCGAAGATCTTTTTGGAGCCGGAAGTATTAGAATCCATTGGCGGAGAACTCAAAAACGGTAAATTTATAAAACTGAAAGGAATCCCGATTTTTGATACCTTTAGCCGCGAGATCACGATCAGTTCAGTACGTGGCATCAAACCGGGCAAAGATACCAGAGAAAAACGGATGGATATCTATGAGGGCCCAAAACGAGTGGAATTACATGCACATACACAAATGAGTGAGATGGACTCAGTAGTTCCGGTACGTGAATTTGTGAAACGCGCAAAAGAGTGGGGACACCCTGCAGTGGCGATCACAGACCACGGTGTTGTACAGTCATTTCCGGATGCAGATCATGAAGTGGATCGTGACGATGCATTTAAGGTGTTGTATGGCGTCGAAGCATATTTGGTCGATGATCTGATCGAAGCGGTTCAAAATGATGAAGGACAAGCGTTTGATGATACGTATGTTGTGTTTGACTTGGAGACGACAGGAATTGGTCCTAAAAGCAACGAAATCATAGAAATTGGTGCTGTAAAGGTCGAAAATCGAACGATCACCGATCGTTTTAGTACCTTTATCAATCCGCACCGACCGATTCCATATCATATCACGAAATTGACATCCATTGATGACTCTATGGTTTGCGATGCGGATGGGATCGAAACTGTTCTTCCACGATTTTTGGAGTTCTGTGAAGGGGCAGTCATGGTGGCACATAACGCCGGATTTGATATGGGATTTATTAGTCAGAAATCATCAGATCTCGGGCTTGACTGCAAATTTACGATTGTGGATACGGTGTCTGTTGCGCGAGCACTTTTACCGGAACTTAAAAATTACAAATTACATACTGTGGCAAAGCAGCTTAATGTTTCTCTGGAACATCATCATAGAGCGGTGGACGATGCAGAGGCAACGGCAGAAATCTTTTTGCATATGATCAAGCGGTTGGAAGACAAGGAGATCAAGAATCTGACACAGTTAAACGAGGCTTGTATTCCGAATGAGGAGTCGATTCGTAAGATGCCATCGTATCATGCTGTTATCTTAGCCAAAAATGAAACCGGCCGCGTGAATCTGTATCGTTTGGTGTCAGAGTCTCATTTGAAATACTTTAACAGACGACCGAAATTGCCAAAGAGTCTGTTTATGAAGTGGCGTGAGGGCCTTTTGATCGGTTCAGCGTGTGAGGCGGGTGAGTTGTTCCGTGCACTTGTTGAAGAAAAGCCGGAGGAAGAGATTGACCGTTTAGTCCGCTTTTATGATTATTTGGAGATCCAGCCGATCGGGAACAATGAATTCATGGTTCGTGACGAAGATAAATATCCGCAGATACAGGATGATAACGATCTGAAGGAGCTTAACCGTCGGATTGTTTCTCTTGGAGAGGCTTATAATAAGCTGGTTGTGGCAACCTGCGATGTGCATTTTCTGAATCCGGAAGATGAGGTGTATCGCCGTATTATTATGTCCGGTAAGGGGGTTGCGGATGCGGATCAGCAGGCACCGCTATATTATCGAACAACAGAGGAAATGCTTGCGGAATTTCAATATCTTGGATCCAAAAAGGCAGAGGAAATTGTCATTACGAACACCAATCTGATCGCTGATATGGTGGATAAGATTTATCCGTGCAGTCCGCGAAAATGTCCGCCGTATATTGAAAATTCTGATCAGGATCTGCGTAATATCTGCTATAACAGAGCACATGAGATCTATGGCCCTGATCTTCCTCCGGTCGTTGAAGAGCGTTTAGAGAGAGAGTTAAAATCGATCATTGGTAACGGATATGCCGTGATGTATATTATTGCACAGAAGTTGGTGTGGAAGTCTAACGAAGATGGATACCTGGTTGGTTCCCGAGGCTCAGTTGGATCATCCTTTGCGGCAACGATGTCCGGAATTACGGAGATCAATCCGTTGCCGGCACATTATTATTGTTCAACCTGCCATCATTATGACTTTGATGATCCGGTGATCAAGGAAAATGCGGGAACTTCTGCGTGCGATCTTCCGGATAAGATCTGTCCGAATTGTGGGACAGTAATGAACAAAGAAGGTCATGATATTCCGTTTGAAACATTCTTGGGATTTAAGGGAGACAAAGAGCCTGATATCGACCTGAACTTTTCCAATGAGTATCAGAGTAATGCACACGATTATACGGAGGTTATTTTTGGTGCAGGTCAGACTTTTCGTGCCGGAACGGTTGGTACAATGGCGGAAAAGACCGCATATGGCTACGTTAAGAAATATTGTGAAGAACATGAGATCACAAAGCGCAGTGCGGAAATGGAACGTATTGCGAAAGGCTGTGTAGGTGTAAGACGTACCACAGGACAGCATCCAGGCGGTATCGTTGTGTTGCCGATCGGAGAAGAGATCTACACCTTTACGCCGGTACAACATCCGGCCAATGATATGACAACCAAGATCATAACGACACATTTCGATTATCATAAGATTGATGCAAACTTGTTGAAACTGGATATTTTAGGACATTTGGATCCTACAATGATCCGTATGTTAGAGGATCTTACGGGTAAAGATGCCTCGGAGATCCCGATGAATGATCCGGATGTGCTTTCTCTTTTTGCCTCGACAGAGGCGTTAGGTATTACGCCGGAAGATATTGGCGGATGTACGCTTGGATGTCTGGGTGTACCGGAGTTTGGAACTAACTTTGTTATGGGCATGCTGTTAGATGCTAAGCCAAAAAACTTTTCGGATCTTGTCCGTATTTCGGGACTGTCACATGGTACCGATGTATGGCTTGGCAATGCACAGTATTATATTAAAAACGGTGACTGTACGTTGTCTACGGCGATCTGTACCCGTGATGATATTATGATCTATTTGATCAGTATGGGCGTGGAAAATGAACGTTCCTTTAAGATCATGGAGAGTGTACGTAAGGGAAAAGGTTTGACACCGGACATGGAAGAAGATATGCGTGCCTGCAATGTGCCGGACTGGTACATCGAATCCTGCAAAAAGATCAAATATATGTTCCCAAAAGCGCATGCGGCAGCTTATGTTATGATGGGATTGCGTGTTGCATGGTTTAAGGTGCACGAGCCGTTGGCGTATTATGCGTCATATTTTAGTATTCGTGCGACAGCCTTTGATTATGAGATCATGTGTCAGGGCAGAGAGCGGTTAGAGTATTACATTAATGATTACAACAGACGCAAAAATGAATTGTCTGACAAAGAAAAGAATACGTTAGATGATATGCATCTTGTACAGGAAATGTATGCGCGAGGATTTGGTTTTTGCAAGATTGATATTTATCGATCCAAAGCAACCAGATTTCAGATTGTGGATGGGAAATTAATGCCTGCGTTTTCATCGATCGACGGACTGGGAGATAAAGCAGCAGAGTTGATCGAGGATGAGGCGAGCAAAGGGGAATTTTTGTCGCAGGAAGACTTTAAGACCCGGTGCAAGGTCAGCGCAAATACAGTAGAGACGATGGATAGGCTTGGATTATTCGGGGATCTGCCACATTCAAATCAGATTTCGCTGATGGACTTTCTGTGATAAGAATTAACAGCAAAAAAGTAAAATGCGCGTTATCATGTATCATATCGCATAATATTCATGATCGTTTTCGTGAAAAAGGGGCGGTGCATTAAGCACCGCCTTTTGTTTACGTTATTAGATTTTATTTTACTCTTCCGGAACAGAATGGAGAGGTTCAAACGTATGCGTATTTTTATTTTGCTTTTTACGTTCTTTTTGCGCACGCTTTGCTTCTTCACAGAAGTATTTCTGTGAGTTGAGTTTAGCGTGACCGCCCTTTGCAGCACGTCGATAGGTTCCGTTTTTCTGTAAAATTCTTGCTTTTTCGTTATCCGCCAGTTGAATGTCCAAAATATGGATCACTTCAGCTTTTAATGCGTCATCTTCTACCGGAAATAAAATCTCCACACGTTTATCTAGGTTACGAGGCATCCAGTCTGCACTTCCCATATAGACTTCCTCGAAACCGTTGTTGTAGAAATGGAAGATTCGGCTGTGCTCCAAAAAGTCACCGACGATCGAACGTACCGTAATGTTCTCGCTGATACCCGGCATTCCGGTTTTGAGGCAGCAGATGCCGCGTACAACTAGTTCAATCTTAACACCGGCGGCAGCAGCTTCATACAAGGAGCTGATAATACCGGCATCGCATAGAGAATTCATTTTGGCGCGAATAAATGCTTTTTTACCCTTTTTGGCAAATTCTTTTTCTCGGTTGATCAATTGAGTAAAGCGGTCACGCAGGCGGATCGGTGCAATTGCTAATTTGTTCCAAAATGCCGGTTCCGAATAACCGGACAGCATATTAAAGACGGCGGTGGCATCTTCACCGATCGCTTTACGGCATGTAAGAAGACCCATATCGGTATATAATTTTGCTGTGCTATCGTTGTAGTTACCGGTACCGAGGTGGACATAACGTCGAATGCCATCTTCTTCTTTACGGACAACTAACGTGATCTTGCTGTGCGTCTTTAGACCAACAAGACCGTAAATGACATGACAGCCGGCCTGCTCCAGTTTACGTGCCCAGATAATATTGTTTTCTTCATCAAACCGTGCTTTTAACTCGACAAGTACGGTTACCTGTTTGCCGTTTTCGGCAGCGGCAGCAAGAGATGCGATGATCGGAGAGTGGCTGCTGACGCGGTACAAGGTCTGTTTGATCGCAAGAACGTTTGGATCTTTCGAAGCTTGTTTGACAAAATCAACAACCGGATCAAAAGTCTCATATGGATGATGTAGAAGAACATCATGGTCACGGATCTGATCAAACAGATGATCTTCACCATTTAGCCATTTAGCAGGCTGTGGTGTGTATTTTGGAGTGCGTAGCTTATCATATCCTTCCAATCCGGATAATTTCATAAGAAATGTTAAATCCAAAGGACCGTTGATCTTAAAAATATCTTCCTCTTTGATCTTTAACTCCTGACGCAGTTTTTTGAGCAGACGTTTGTCCATGCCTGCTTCAACTTCCAAACGGATTGCCTGCCCCCATTGACGTTTCTTGAGCTGTCGTTCGATCTCGATCAGAAGATCAGCAGCTTCATCTTCTTCAATGCTAAGGTCCGCATTACGCATGATACGATATGGAAATACCGATTCAATCTCATAATTGACAAACAGTTTTCCGATATTTTTTTCAATGATTTGCTCTAACAAAATAAAGGTTTTTTCACCTTTTTGCTCGGATGGGATCTCGACAAAACGAGGCAATACAGAAGGAACCTGAACCGTTGCAAAATCGGTATCATTGGAATCAGTTCCTTTCTTTTTGTTGCCATGTGACAGATAAAGATCGCGGAATTGTCCGCCTGCAGCTTTGTCTTTTTTCATGCGGAGAATAGCGCCGATATTTAATGTTTTGTTACGGATCAGCGGAAATGGTCTGGATGAATCCACTGCCATAGGAGTAAGTACCGGGTACACTTCATCGGTAAAATAACGGTCTACATATTTGGACTGTTTATCACTAAGATTTTCATAGTGGGATAAGACGTGTACGCCTTCTTTTTCGAGGGCCGGGATCAGAGAACGATTAAAAATATCATACTGATCTTTAACGAACAAATGTGTACGTTCGTTGATCGCAGCTAATTGTTCTGCAGGGGTCATGCCGGAGATGTCTTTTTTGTTGTATTTTACCTGTACCATGTCTTTGAGAGAGGCAACACGTATCATGAAAAACTCATCTAAGTTGGATGACGTAATGCTCAAAAATTTAAGACGATCAAATAAGGGAAGAGAGGAATCTTTGGCCTCTTCCAGTACGCGGCGGTTAAATAACAGCCAGCTTAATTCACGGTTATAAAAATATTCCGGTTTGGAATAAGGTGATTTTGTACTCATGATAGAGTCTCCTTTCTATAGACACTTTTTTTGGCGGAGGACAGGGCGAATACCGAAGGCCTCTTCAAAAAATGGTGATTTCTGTATAAACATACCATGTTCCAATGTGATGTCATACAATGTCTGACCGGTGATGGTAAGATCATATCCGCGTTTGCGGACCGTAAAATTGGTGAATTTCTGTTGATGGCTTCGATCCATAGCATCGGCAAGACAGAGTATTGCATTTAGTTTTGCAATCTTGATATATTCTTCACGGCTGAATTCATTTTTGATCTCGCTGTATTCCGGAAAGTCGCCGGTTGTATATCGGATTACATAAGCAACGATCATACGTTCCTGATGGGATAATCCGATGATCTCTGTGGAAGTAACAATTTTGTAGGAGTTTTCACCGATGTCATTTAAGTTGAGAAAACTGCCACAATTGTGAAGTATCGCTGCTATCTGAAGAAGTAAACGATCCTTCTTGGTCAGGTGATTAGCTTTGCGCAGAGCATCAAACAGCTTTAAGGCAGCAATCTCTACCTGATGAATGTGTTCTGTATCGCAGCAAAAGCGTTCTGCCAGTTTGCGTGATACGGAGATGATATCATCCGAGAAAGGATGAGCCGGAACAATATGTTCTTTGCATTCGGCAAAATCAGCTGCCATGCCATCGCAGATCGTTATGCCGGACAACCACATAAACTCGGCGTCTGTCTCTTCAAAAATATTGTGATAGATCATGGCAGTCGGCAAAAGCAGCTCTGCCTTGTCTTCAGAAATTGACAGTTCGCGGGCAAGATCATCCGGTGCCTGCGTGGAAATGGCATGATACAGTTCTTCGTATTCCTGACGGTTGACGGAATCTTTTTTGTTACCCTTTGAATCGACCGGCTGCAAATTGCCAAAATGGTGCGTGACCAGATATTTTACAAACGTTTGCAGTTGGTTGCCGACAGCAATAATGTTTCGGACATTACAATCTTGCAAATACAGTTTAGAAAACGTATGCAGACTGTTAGAAATATATTCATGAACCAGATTCTGATAATTGATCACATCGCCCTGCATTGTTTGTAAAAACTCTTGGATCCGCAGAGAACCTAACAAAATATTATGGGTCGTGATCAGGTTGTTTTTGTCGAATAATGATAATTGGATACTGCCACCGCCGACATCGACCAAAAGCGTACCCTTTTGGATCAGCTTGTGGAATGAGTTGGGCTGCAATGCGATGGCTTTATAGCATAGATAGCGCTGTTCGGAGTTGCTGAGGATCTTGATCTGAAAGCCTGTGCGCTGTTTCACCTGATCTAATACGATCAGATTATTATCGGCTTCCCGGAGAGCACTGGTTGCAATGATCATATAATCTTTGATGCGGTACTCCATCATCTTTTCCTTAAAGCCGAGTAAAATATTACAGAGCTTATCAATCGTGTGATAGCTGATATGTCTTGTGGAAAATGTCTCATATCCAAGACGCGCTGTGTGATGCAGATATTCCAATTCATGTACACCGTGTTTTTTGGAAATCTCGTAAATACGCATTGCGGTTTCATGACTACCGACATCAATTGCCGCAAAAACAGTTATTGCCATGAGAATATACCTCCTGTTCATGTAATGATAATAGTTTAAATCATTTTGTATAAAAAAACCATATATAACTGTCGAATTATACTTTTTTTACAAATAATTTACACAAATTTCCCATGCCTTATAACTGATCGCATTTCGTTTTTACAGTGATTTCCAGATTTTGTTGTCTCTGATGAATGATTTACCTGCCCTTCGGAGAACTCGAAGTCACGTAAAAACGTTGCGTTCTGCGGCTATTATTTTGTTGGAATAAATCGATTCGCTTTGGTTTTCGTCTGCCGGGATGGATATTCGGTGACATTCTTGACCATCTGATAGACATGCTGGATCTCTTCGGAATTTAACTTTTGCAATAGTGGAATAAAATAGGCGAAGGATTGATACGTATTATCATCAGTATAGAAAAAGGTAAAGGGATCGACGTGAAGATAATCGCAGATGTTAAAGAAGCCTTCCAATGCCGGATAATTTTTACCGGATTCAATGGAATTAATGTAGTTTTTGTTTAATCCAAGATCCAAGCTCATTTGGCGTGCACTGATTCCGGCCGCTTCGCGAAGTTTTGCAAGACGCAGTCCAAAACTGTGTTTGTTCCACTTTAAAGAAAATAATGTTGTATCACAAATATCACTTGTAGCTTTATAAATATTCATACGTGCCCCTTCCTATTAGATAAAATATTTGATATCATCATAACAGGTTTTATTTTGGAAAACGCCATGTAGAAACTGGCGTTTAGGGATATATGCCATAATGAAAGTGGCATCAAAAAGGAGTAATTGAGAAATATAGGCCGCATTGGAAACAGAACATTGATTTTGAAAAGCACATATGGTAGAATTGTAATGTTGTGTAAAGCACCGGTTGCTTATTAGGAGAATAGGACATAGAAGAGACAGCATAAGGCAGCGGGTAGAGTTGAAAGAGTGAAGAGTCAGAATGGAGGAGTAACGTGAAATATTTTGGAACCGATGGATTTCGTGGAGAAGCAAATGTTAATTTAAATGTAATGCATGCATATAAAGTAGGTCGTTTTTTAGGATGGTATTATGGAAAAGAGCACAAGGCGCGTGTGGTGATCGGTAAAGATACCAGACGTTCCAGTTATATGTTTGAAGATGCTCTTTGTGCAGGTCTTACAGCGAGTGGTGCGGATGTGTATCTTCTGCATGTAACGCCAACCCCAAGTGTGTCTTATGTTGTGCGAACAGAAAAGTTTGACTGCGGTATTATGATATCTGCCAGCCATAATCCGTATTATGATAACGGATTAAAGGTGATCAATGGTAAGGGACATAAGATGGAGGCTGAGGTTGAAGAAAAGATTGAGGCATATATTGACAGCGAAGTAGATGACATTCCTATGGCAACCAGAGAAAATATCGGATGCACGATCGATTATGCGATCGGAAGACATCGTTACATCGGTTATTTAATGTCTTTGGCAACTCGTTCTTTTAAGAATATAAAAGTTGGATTAGATTGTGCTAACGGTTCTTCTTATTCCGTGGCAAAAGGTGTTTTTGATGCATTGGGAGCGCAGACATTTGCGATCGGCATGAATCCGGATGGAACAAACATCAATGATAACTGTGGATCGACGCATATTGATAATCTGCAGAAGTTTGTGGTCGAGAACAATCTTGACGTTGGATTTGCGTATGATGGAGATGCAGACCGTTGCCTTGCGGTAGATGACAAGGGTCAGGTGATCGATGGAGATGCGATCTTATATTTGTGTGGCTGTTACCTGAAGGATAAGGGAGAATTAAATAACAATACGGTTGTTACGACGATCATGTCTAATATGGGACTTTACAAGGCGTTTGACAAAGTTGGTATTTCCTATGAAAAGACATCCGTTGGCGATAAATATGTCAATGCCAATATGATGCAGTTTGGTCATTCCCTGGGCGGTGAGCAGTCCGGACATATTATATTTAGTAAATATGCGGTTACCGGAGACGGTGTGCTTACTTCTTTGATGCTGATGGAAGTTATGTTGGAAAAGAAAGAAAAATTATCCGAATTGCGAAAGGGACTTGTGATCTATCCGCAGGTATTGAAAAATATTCGCGTTAATGACAAGCCGGCAGCAAGAGCTGATGAAGATGTGATCGAAGCCGTGAAAAAAGTCGAGCAGGCGCTAGGCGAGAATGGTCGTATTTTGCTGCGCGAGAGCGGCACTGAACCGGTTATCCGTGTTATGGTGGAAGCAGAGACACAGGAGCTTTGTGAGCGGTATGTTGATGATGTGATCGCAGTACTGAAAGCCAAAGGACATGAGGCAAAATAATTAATTTTGAAAAAGCCTTGATTTTCGGAGAAAGTTCATGCTATAGTATAGCAATGTGATATTTTTATAAGGAGGAATTTACAAGAATGAGTGTACAGGTAGAAAAGTTGGAGAAGAGCATGGCTAAGCTGACAATTACAGTTGAGGCTGCAAAGTTTGATGCAGCAGTTGATTCAGCTTATCAGAAAAATAAAGGTAAGATTGCTCTGCCGGGATTCCGTAAAGGAAAGGCTCCAAGAGCAATGATCGAGAAAATGTACGGCACTGGAGTATTTTATGAGGATGCAGCCAATGAGTTGATCCCGGAAGCATATGAGACAGCAGCTAAGGAAAGTGAGCTTGAGATCGTTGCACAGCCTGAAATTGAAGTAACACAGATGGAAAAGGGAACGGATTTCATCTTTACAGCTACCGTAGCAATAAAGCCGGAAGTTACTTTGGGTGACTACAAGGGCATTGAGGTAGAGAAGAAAGAGGCAGAAGTAAGTGAGGAAGAGATCACAGCAGAGATCGATAAGGCAAGAGAAGCTAACTCCAGACTGATCACGATCGAGGATCGTGCTACAGAGGACGGAGATACTGTTATCATCGACTTTGATGGTTATGTAGATGGCAAGCAGTTTGAAGGCGGTTATGCAGAGGATTATACGTTAGTTCTTGGATCACATTCTTTCATTGATAATTTCGAGGATCAGTTGGTTGGCAAGAATCTCGGTGAGGATGTTGAAGTAAACGTAACATTCCCAGAAGAGTATCATGTAGACGAGCTTAAGGGTAAGCCTGCATTGTTTAAGGTAAAGATCAAAGAAATCCAGAAGAAAGAGCTTCCTGAACTGGATGATGATTTTGCACAGGATGTATCTGATTTTGATACATTGGATGAGTACAAGGCTGACGTTGAGAAGAAAATCTTAGAGAACAAAGAGAATCAGATCAAACGTGAGCAGGAAGATCAGATCATTGAGAAGATCATTGAGAATGCACAGATGGAGATTCCACAGCAGATGATCGCTGCACAGACACGTCAGATGACACAGGAGTTCGCACAGCGTCTTCAGTCTCAGGGATTGTCTTTGGAGCAGTATATGCAGTTTACAGGTCTTACTCCACAGAAGATGATGGAAGATTTAGAGCCACAGGCTTTGAAGCGTATCCAGAGTCGTTTGGTATTAGAGGCAGTTGTTGCTGCAGAGAACATCGAGGCTTCTGATGAAGAGATCGATAAAGAGTTAGAGAATATGGCTTCTATGTATCAGATGGAGATCGACAAGTTAAAAGAGTTAATCGGCGATGATGAGAAGAAACAGATCGGAATGGATCTGGCAGTGCAGAAAGCAGTGGAATTTGTTGTAAAGGAAGCTGTTGAGAAATAATACAAACAGAAGTTAACGCCATCCGCATCAGGAAGCTGTTTCAGCTGCCTGATGGGCTGGCGTTTTTGTTAAGTCTAAGAGAGTATGTCCTGCAGCTTAGTATTTGCAGGTACATGGAAAGGCATGGTGAGCACAATGAGTTATAGTATTCCTTATGTTATTGAAAAAACGAGTGGCGGAGAGCGTTCGTATGATATTTATTCCAGATTGTTGCAGGACCGCATTATTATTTTATCCAACGAGGTAAATGATGATATTGCGAGTTTGGTAGTATCTCAGCTGTTGTTTTTGGAATCTCAGGATCCAAACAAAGATATCAGCCTTTATATCAACAGTCCGGGAGGATCTGTTAGTGCAGGATTTGCCATCTATGATACAATGAATTATGTAAAATGTGATGTTTCTACAATTTGTATGGGCCTTGCGGCAAGCATGGGTGCATTTTTGTTAGCAGGAGGAGCTAAAGGAAAACGACTTGCCCTTCCAAATGCGGAGATTATGATCCATCAGCCTTCCGGCGGCGCCAAAGGTCAGGAAACAGAGATCCGTATCGTCGCAGAACAGATCTTAAAGACAAGAAGTCGTTTGAATGAAATTTTGGCAGAAAATACCGGTAAGCCATTAGAAGTTATCCAGGCTGATACAGAGCGTGATAACTATATGACGGCTGCAGAAGCAAAAGAGTATGGTTTGATCGATGAGATCGTGACTAACCGTAAATAACAGACTGTATTCACTGTTACGATCGTGAAATAGAGATCTGTATAAAGTTATTGTAAGAGTGGGGGAATATCAGGCAGGGAGGTAGTCATGTCAGGAAAAAAAGATGATAAATTAAAATGTTCTTTTTGTGGAAAGACACAGGATCAGGTGACGCGTCTGATCGCAGGACCGGGTGTGTATATTTGTGACCAGTGTGTAGAACTTTGCTCGGAGATCATGGAAGATGAGATGACACAGAAGGCAGAGCAGGTCGACAATGATACTGAGATCAATTTGCTTAAGCCAAAAGAGATCAAGGATTTTTTGGATGAGTATGTAGTTGGACAGGATGACGCAAAGAGAGCTCTTTCAGTAGCAGTTTATAACCATTATAAACGTGTGTTGTCTGCAAAAGATATGGATGTTGAGATTCAAAAGAGTAATATTATCATGGTGGGACCTACAGGTTCCGGTAAGACTTTTTTGGCACAGACATTAGCAAAGATATTAAACGTTCCGTTTGCCATTGCAGATGCAACTGCACTGACGGAGGCTGGATATGTCGGAGAAGATGTTGAAAACATTCTGTTAAAGATCATTCAGGCAGCAGATTATGATATGGATCGTGCGGAGCATGGTATTATTTATATCGATGAGATTGACAAGATCACCCGTAAGGGCGAGAATGTTTCGATCACTCGTGATGTTTCCGGTGAAGGTGTACAGCAGGCACTGCTCAAGATCTTAGAGGGAACGGTAGCCAGTGTACCACCGCAGGGCGGAAGAAAACATCCTCATCAGGAGTTCTTCCAGTTAGACACATCCAATATTTTATTTATTTGTGGTGGAGCGTTCGATGGTTTGGAGAAGATCATAGAGGGACGTATCGGTCAGAAATCCATTGGATTTAATGCTGAGATCGCAGATAAGCGTGATGAGACAATTGGAGATCTGTTCCGCCAGGTATTGCCGGAAGATTTTGTGAAGTTTGGTTTGATCCCTGAGATCATTGGTCGTCTTCCGGTTACGGTAGCATTAGATCTTTTGGATGAGAAAGCACTGGAAAAGATTTTGGTAGAGCCTAAAAATGCGATCACAAAACAGTATCAAAAACTGTTTGAACTGGATGGCGTGAAATTGTCGTTTGAACCGGAAGCGATCCAGGCTGTTGCAAAACAGTCGTCAGAACGTAAGACCGGCGCAAGAGGACTGCGTGCGATCATGGAAAATGTAATGCAGAATGTGATGTATGAGGTTCCATCCGTGGATGACATTAAAGAATGTGTTATTACAGAGCAGTCAGTTTTAGGTGAGGAAGAACCAAAGTTGATCACAAAAGAGGACGAAGTTAAGCAGTTGACAGTGGATAAAGATGCAACTGCATAAACAAACTTTGTACTTTTTACGAATGTTGCAGGGGTAACGTAAGATGCGTTGCCCCTTTTGTGGATAAGATACAAGGAGAGAATGGAATGAATAATCAAAAAATTCCAATGATCATCCTGTCAGAGTGTGTTGTATTTCCGGGAAGTTCTGTGTATTTGAATTTGTATGACAGTCGCTCCGAAAATGCGGTATCACAAGCTATTGGACCGGGCGGAAAACTGGTTGGAGTCACAAGGATGCCGGCAGAAACGGCAGACGATGATCATTCAAAATTATATTCGGTGGGAACGTTATTGGAAGTCAAACAGATGAATACGCCGAGAAAAGGACATCCACAGGCTGTTGTGCGTGGCGTTTGCCGTGTTATGATTGAAGAAGTCCATCGGGAATCGGATTGTTATTATTGTGAATATAGTGAATTTCAAGAAATAGAGTCAGAGGAAGATTCCCAGACGATCCTTGCGATGGGCAGCATTCTCAATGCCCTGCAAAGAAAATATGCGGAATTTAGAGAAGATGTTCCTGCTACAGTATGGGATGCTATCGCTGATGAGAAGGACCGCGGGGCTTATGTCGATCAACTTAGCGGATTGTTAGAAAGTGATTATACACAAAAACAAAAGCTTTTGGAGGAGCCATCCATTGACGAACGCGAAAAGCGGCTTGCTGTCTACATGACGCAGGAGATCAATCTGTTTATTGAACAGGAGAAGATTCAAAAAAAGATCAGAGAAAATATAGATAAGAAGCAGATGGAGATGTATCTGCGAGAGCAGATCGATGCTATTCATGAGGAACTTGGTGATGATGACGTAGGCTCTCAGGCAGCTAAATATCTTCATAAATTAGAGAAACTAAAGGCTCCTAAGCGTGTTAAAAAGGCGATTCGTGAAGAAATTATGCGTTATCAGCGTTTTGCCAAAAATCCATCGGAAAGTGAAATGATCCGTGATTATCTGGATAATCTGTTTGCGTTTCCATGGAAGAAAAAGTCTGAGGAGAGCTTAGATATTGCGTATGCAGCACAGGTGTTGGATGAGGATCATTATGGTCTTACTAAAGTAAAAGAACGTATTTTGGAATGTTTGGCGGTAAAGGCAATGAAGAAAGATGCAGTGAGTCCGATCCTTTGTCTGGTCGGTCCTCCGGGAACCGGTAAAACATCGATCGCCCGTTCAGTCGCAAGGGCATTGGGACGCAGTTATGTTCGCATTTGTCTTGGCGGTGTCAATGACGAGGCGGAGATACGTGGACACAGAAGAACGTATGTCGCATCTATGCCGGGACGGATCGTAAAGGCGTTTTGTCAGGCAAAAACCAATAATCCATTGGTTTTGCTGGACGAGATCGATAAGATCGGAAAAGATTATAAAGGGGATCCGTCCGCAGCGTTGTTAGAGGTGTTAGATCCTGAACAAAATAAGCATTTTTCGGATCATTATATGGAAATACCGATCAATTTGTCTCATGCGATGTTTTGGTGTACTGCTAATTCATTGGAGTCAATTCCGCTGCCGCTTCGTGACCGTATGGAGATCATTCAACTGTCCGGATATACGGACAATGAAAAATTTCATATCGCCAAAGAATTTTTGTGGAAAAAACAGAAAAATGCCAATGGTTTGACAAATTCACAGATTACAATAACGGATAAGGCAATTCGTATGATTATTGCTCGTTACACCAGAGAGGCAGGAGTGCGTGATCTGGAGCGCAAACTTATATTGTTGTGCCAGAAGGCAGCGAAAAGCATTGCAACAGGTGAGAAAGATAAGGTTCGTATATCGGAACGCAATCTGAAAGAGTATCTTGGCAAAGAAGTGCATACCATCCGGATGGCGAATAAGAGAGCGCAAGTCGGTATTGTTCGCGGATTGGCATGGACGGCTGTTGGTGGAGAGACGTTAGAGGTCGAAGTTGGTATTATGCCCGGAAACGGTAAGCTGCTGCTTACCGGCAAGTTAGGGGATGTCATGAAGGAATCAGCGCAGATCGCATTAACGTATGTGCGAAGCCAGACCGCAAAGCTGGTGAAAGACTCTTATTATGCAGAACATGATATTCATATTCATGTACCGGAAGGCGCCGTGCCGAAGGATGGACCATCTGCAGGTGTTACAATGGCAACGGCCTTATATTCTGCGGTGACAGGATGGAAAGTCAGAGCAGATATTGCCATGACGGGAGAAATCAGCTTACGTGGATCAGTGCTTGCTATTGGTGGCCTTAAGGAGAAAATGCTTGCGGCGAAAGCAGCCGGGATCGCTCAGGTCTTCATTCCGAAGGATAATGAGAGTGATCTTGCGGAATTTTCGGAGGACATTTTAGAAGGGATCACGGTTACTACGGTGTCCTCGGTAAAGGAAATATGGAAGCAGAGTATAGAAACTGCCTCCGGCGAAGCATAAGAACATGGAAAGGCATGGAATAATAGAATGAAAGTAACGAGTGTTAATTTAGAGACAGTTTGTGGTATTACAAGTAAATTGCCGGAAAATGACAAATTGGAAGTCGCTTTTGCCGGGCGTTCCAATGTAGGAAAGTCTTCCTTGATCAATGCACTGATGAATCGTAAATCTTATGCACGTACTTCGCAGCAGCCGGGTAAAACACAGACGATCAACTTTTATAATATTAATGAATTGTTGTATTTTGTTGATCTTCCGGGATATGGTTATGCGAAAGTGTCACAGGATACAGTCAAAAAGTGGGGGAAGATGATTGACGGATATCTGCACCAGTCAAAGGTGCTGCGTCTGGTTTTTTTGCTGGTGGATATACGGCACAAACCTAATCAAAATGATATACAGATGTATGAATGGTGTGTCAATTATGGATTTAATCCGATCATTATTGCAACTAAATCGGATAAGATCAAGCGTTCACAATTGCAAAAACAGATCAAGCAGATCAAAGATGCACTGCAGGTAGTAGATGGAACGCCGGTTATTCCGTTTTCTGCGTTGAATAAAAGCGGACGGGATGAGATCTGGGAATACATTGATATGATGTATGAAGGATTTCAGGCAGAGCGATCACAATAGGGGAATCGATGTCTGATACCAGTGATAATTTAGGGCAGACGGATTATTTACAAGGTGAATTAAATGTAAGGAGGAAACATGGAGGCAACAAAGAAAACACAAGGGAAATGGCAGATCATGTGTCTGGTACTGCTGCTTGCAGGAATGATTTTTGGAATCAGCAGAGATGCGGCTGCTTTAGAACGTATTTTTACCGAAAATGAGCAAAGTGTTTATGTGGGAGATCAATTTGATCTGATGAATCTGGTAGAACCGGATATGAAAGCAGGAACAACATTTCACTTGACAGAACCATCAACGGAAACGGCGTCAGTGACAGAAACCGGAATCTTGACTTGTTTGAAAGAGGGAACGGTGACGGTTGAGGCGGAGCGCAAAAATGACGATGATACATCATATAAAGATACGATCGAGATTAATGTGATCGCACCGGAACAGGTCAAACTTGCTTATGGACAGAGTGTTTCTAAGCCGATGCAGGAATATTTGCTGCAGATGGGTTATACGTTGTCGGCAGATAGAAATAGTGTCACAATTAGTGAAGACGGCTCCCTGCAGGCAGTGGGGTTTCGCCCTTCCGTGATCTACGCGGACAATGGACGTGGCAGCTGTTTTGCGATAGCAGAAGTAACGATTGAGACACCTAGTTATTCACAAGAGTATGTTACACGTGCTGTTGGCAGCAAGGCAACCGCTGTCGGTGTTGACGGTTTTTCCTTTATCGGAAGTGGCAGTGAAAAGATTACTTATGCAACCGGAGATGATAAAGTGGCTGTTTGGACAACGCAGGGAATACAGGCTGTAGCTAAGGGGCAGACGACACTGAAAGCGACGCTCACTGCATATAACAAGGACACGATAACACTTACGATGCCGGTATATGTGACAACACCAACGGTATCCGGTAAGACAGTGATCTTGGCATCCGGCTGTGTGAAGAAGCCTTCGATTAGCGGAACAATCGCACAAAGTAAGATTACCTGGGATCCTGAAAAACAGGGTGCGGCATATTTTACAGAGCAAGGTGATATTTTTGCAAATTATAAGGGATCGAAAAAACTAACATTGAATATCGATGGATTGGATTTTTCTATTTTGGTTCGTGTCAGTGATCCTGCCTATGCGGATTTCAACATTATCATGTACAAAGGTATGGGAAAGACGCTGAAGCTTAAAGGACTTGTGCCAGGAAGTAAGGTTAGCTTTTCCTCTAACAATAAGAAAAAGGTAACGATTACATCCAGAGGCAAAATGAAAGCGAAGAAGATCGGTCATACAAATATTACAGTAAAGGCGGATGGACGCACGTTTAAGATCTGGGTTGAGATTTCCAGTAAACGGGGTTATCGGGCATCCAAGAAAGCGATTGCGATCTCTAAGACGAAGACGACATACAGTCAGGCACGTAGAATGTCTAAGAGATTTTACGACTGCAGTTCGTTAGTTTCTCGAGTATATCGTAAATATGATGTATATTTTGGATCGAAAAGCGGCTGGTCACCGGTTGCCGCAGATATTGGAAAATGGTGCACCAGAAATCATAAAGTTATTGCAAAAAAAGCGGTTTCTTATAAAAAACTGCTTCCGGGAGACTTGATCTTTTTCTCCGGCTGGCGTAATGGAAGATACAAGAATATCACGCATATTGAGATATATACCGGCGGCGCAAAGGATGTGTCTGCAAGCAGCCGTTACGGGAAAGTGGTTCATTATGGATATGGCAAAGGAGATTCTGTGGTGTTGGTAGCACGTCCTACAAAATAGGAAATTGTTTGTTAGAAGCAGGAAGGGCAATGCATTAGCGTTGCCCTTTTGCATGTAGTGTGCTAAGATAGAGTGGCGTAAATAATTAGCATGTAAAACAAAAATGGAGGCACAGTTATGAACATCATCGTATTGGCTGGAGGACTTAGTACAGAAAGAGACGTATCGTTTAGCACCGGAGAAGACGTGTGCAAAGCGCTGCGTGAAAGGGGACATCAGGCAGCAATGCTGGATGTTTTTTTAGGATATGAAGGAGATGTTTCAGAGGATTTTTTTGTAAGAAATGATGCGATCCGCTCGGACGATAAAAAGATCAAGTCCATTGACCCGGATCTGGATCAGATCAAGCAGATGCGCGGAGATTCCGAGGATGGTTTCTTTGGACCGAATGTTCTGGCACTTTGCCGAAAGGCAGATATTGTATATATGGCGTTGCATGGCGCAGATGGTGAAAATGGTAAAGTACAGGCAGCGTTCGATCTGCTTGGCATTCGTTACACAGGTTCCGGCTGCGTAGGCAGTGCGGTTGCCATGGATAAAGGATTGTCCAAAAAGATCTTTTTGGAGGCAGGGATCCCAACGCCGAAAGGATTTTCCGTTCGCAAAGGACAGAGTGGCGATCTGCCGGAAGATATGGCATATCCGATCGTTGTGAAACCATGTTGTGGTGGTTCCAGTGTTGGTGTCAGTATGGTACAGAGTGCTGAGGAATATGAGACCGCGCTTCAGACTGCATTTCGCTATGAAGATGAAGTCGTTGTGGAGGAGTGTATCAAAGGAAGAGAGTTTTCTGCCGGCGTGCTTGGTGGAGAGAGTCTGCCGATCATAGAGATCATTCCGAAAGCAGGATTTTATGATTACGAAACGAAATATCAGCCGGGAATGGCAATGGACGTATGTCCTGCGGAATTATCAGAAGAAAAAACAAAAGAGATGCAGAATTTTGCAAAGAGAGTATATGATGAGTTGAAGTTAGAGGTGTATGGACGTATCGATTTTCTGATGGACGCAGACGGAAATCTGTTCTGTCTGGAAGCAAATACACTGCCGGGAATGACGCCGACTAGTCTGCTGCCACAGGAAGCTGCAGCGATTGGTATGGATTATGGAACGTTATGTGAGAAGATTATCTCGCTGGCTATGGAGAAGAAATGAGGTTTCGTATGTTGACAATGACACCTAAAAAGATTGCGGAAATATGCGGTGGTACCTATTATGGGGATCGGAATTTGGCTACAAAGGAGATCACCGGAGTTGTGACGGATAACCGGCAGGTGACAGAAGGTGGAATGTTTGTGGCGATCAAAGGGGCAAAGGTGGATGGAAACCGTTTCGTTCCGGCTGCCTATGAAAGCGGGGCACTTTGCTGCATGTCAGAAGATAAGCCTGGTGAGCAGAAAAAGGCTTATATTCAGGTTAAAGACTGCCTGCAGGCGATCAAAGATATGGCAGCGTATTACAGGACAATATGTACCTTGCCTATAGTAGGAATTACCGGAAGTGTTGGAAAGACTACGACCAAAGAGATGTTAGCGTCTGTGCTCTCAACACACTTTAACACATTAAAGACATTAGGTAATTTTAATAACGAATTGGGAATGCCGCTTACATTACTTCGCCTGCGTGAGGAACACGAGGCAGCCATCGTGGAAATGGGAATCAGTGATTTTGGAGAAATGAGCCGCATGACAGCGATTGCCAGACCGGATATGTGTGTGATCACCAATATCGGCTGCTGTCATCTGGAACAATTGGGTGACAGAGATGGCGTATTAAAAGCCAAAACCGAGATATTTCAAGGAATGAAAGAAGGCGGCACTGTTTTTTTGAACGGCGACGACGATAAATTGATCACGGTAACGCAGGTACATGGCAAACGACCGGTATTTTTCGGCTTGAATGACAACAACGATGTGCATCCGTTGAAAATCACATCTAAGGGATTATCCGGTACGGATGTGACTGTGCAGACCTCTAGGGGAACGCTTCAGATCACCATTCCGGTCCCAGGTCGTCATATGATCACCAATGCGCTTGCTGCAGTAGCGGTAGGTCAGCAGATGGGGTTGTCGGACGAGGAGATCGTTCAGGGGATTGCAGCGTTTCGTCCGGTCGATGGTCATGGCAGTGTGTTTGCAACGGAACACTTTACGATCATGGATGACTGTTATAACGCTAATCCGGTATCCATGCAGGCAGGGGTTCACCTGTTATCTGAAGTGCCGGAACGTAAAGTCGCCATTCTTGGTGATATGTTTGAGCTTGGCGCAGAGGAAGAAAAGCTGCATTACGAAACGGGAAGATATGTGGCTGGATGTGGTCTGGATCAGATCATATGCATTGGAACGCTGGCAAAACAATATCTTGCCGGAATTACGGATGTCGATCCTTCTGCCAATGTGATCTGGTTTGCGACACTGGAGGAGGCGATGGCGAAATTGCCCGATCTGCTGAAAGAACAGGATGCCATTTTGGTAAAAGCTTCCCATGGTATGCATTTTGAAAAGATTGTTGCGTATTTTAAAGAAATGTGATAAAATTTGGATTTGAGAAAAGTGATGATCGTGTTTAGTAGTTTGCTATGATTCGATGAAGAGAGAGGATGTCCCCGGCTGTAAGCATCCTGTGCGTTCCCATAGTAAATGAATTTCTCACGGGAGCTGCAGCTTTGAAGATTTTTTGTGTAGAGGCTGACGTTTGCACACGTTACGTGTAATGAAGAGTTTATGTGAAGTAGAGAAGATATTCTCTTTCCATAAAAAGCAGGGTGGTACCGCGGAGAGATCCGTCCCTGACGTAGGATGACTGCGACAGGGCAATGCTTATATTTTTGAGAAGAAGCAGGAAAGTTCTGGCAGCAGAGGTTTCTTGCTTGTTTTTCTTTAACGGCAGGGAATTTACTGTTTGGACTTACGACAGCGTCAGCAGTCTGGTGCGGCATAAACCGCGCAAACATTTCAACATAAGAAAGGAACTGATATGATGAAAGAAAAGTTGACCAAAATTTTAGAGGATGCACTGGGCCAGATCGACCGCACAGAGCAGTTGGAGCATTTGAATGATGTGAAAGTGGCATTCTTAGGCAAGAAGGGTGAATTAACTTCAGTGCTAAAGTCAATGAAAGACGTTGCACCGGAGGATCGTCCAAAGGTCGGACAGCTTGTCAATGAGGCGCGCGCTAAGATCGAGACGAGATTGGAAGAAAAACGGGCCGCTTTTGAAAAAGCAATTCAGGAAGAAAAGATTAAGAGCGAGACAATTGATGTAACATTACCGGGCACAATGTTGCCAAAGGGCCATCGTCATCCGAATACGATCACTTTAAAAGAAGTAGAGGATATTTTTGTTGGTATGGGATATGAAGTAGTAGAGGGGCCTGAGGTTGAGTATGATTACTATAACTTTGAAGCACTTAATATTCCGGCAAATCACCCGGCAAAAGACGAGCAGGATACGTTTTATATTACAAAAGATATTTTACTTCGTTCCCAGACATCTTCGGTACAGGTGCATGAAATGGAAAAAGGCAAACTGCCGATTCGTATGATCGCACCGGGACGAGTATTTCGTTCGGATGAAGTAGATGCAACCCATTCACCGACTTTCCATCAGATTGAAGGTCTTGTCATTGATAAAAATATCACGTTTGCGGATCTGAAAGGAACGCTGCAGGAGTTTGCAAAGCGTTTGTTTGGTGAAGAGACCAAAGTAAAGTTCCGCCCGCATCATTTTCAGTTTACAGAGCCTAGCGCAGAGATGGATGTTACCTGTTTTAAGTGTGGCGGTAAGGGCTGCCGTTTCTGCAAGGGTTCCGGCTGGGTTGAGATCTTAGGCTGTGGTATGGTTCATCCACATGTATTGGAAATGAGCGGAATTGATCCGGAAGAGTATACCGGTTTTGCCTTCGGTGTCGGTTTGGAGCGTATCGCATTGTTCAAGTATGAGATTGACGATATGAGACTGCTTTATGAGAACGACACACGTTTCTTGAAACAGTTTTAAATAGGACATAAGATTAGGAAGATGTTCACAGGAAACAGACAACGAGAATGAAGAATGCAGCGGTCGGATCATTTATACAGACTGCGGAAAAGAGGTAAATAAATGGATACATCATTATCATGGATAAAAGCATATGTGCCGGATCTTGATTGTACGGCACAGGAATATACAGATGCAATGACATTGTCAGGAACAAAGGTAGAGGGATTCACAGAGTTTGATAAGAATCTCGACAAGATCATTGTTGGCAAGATCAATAAGATCGAAAAACATCCGGATGCGGATAAGCTTGTGATTTGTCAGGTACAGATAAATGAAGAGGGTGAAGAAGTTCAGATCGTAACCGGAGCAGCAAATGTCAAAGAAGGTGATAAGGTTCCGGTCGTATTGGACGGCGGACATGTTGCAAGTTCACACAAAGATGGGGAAAACGAGAATGGTTTTAAGATCAAAAAAGGAAAACTGCGTGGCGTAGAATCATTCGGAATGATGTGTTCGATCGAAGAGTTAGGATCTACGACGGACATGTATCCGGATGCAGCCAAAGACGGAATTTATATTTTAAGCGACAATCCGGAGTACAAAGATGCACCGATTGGATCAGATGCGATAGAACTGCTTGGATTACACGATGTGACTTTTGAATATGAGATCACATCTAATCGTGTAGATTGCTTTGGCGTTCTCGGTATTGCACGTGAAGTAGCAGCTACGTTTGGTAAAAAATTTGTTCCTCCGGTTGTAACGAAAACAGGAAACGATGAAGATGTGAATGATTATATCTCCGTTGATGTACAAAGTCCGGAATTGTGTCCACGTTATGTTGCCAGAGTTGTCAAAAACATCAAATTGGCACCATCACCTGAGTGGATGCAGAGAAGACTGGCGTCTGTTGGTATTCGTCCGATCAATAATATTGTTGATATTACCAACTATGTTATGGAAGAGTTTGCGCAGCCAATGCACGCATATGATCTGGATACGATCGAGGAGCACAAGATCGTAGTCCGTAAGGCAAACGCCGGTGAGCCGTTTAAGACATTAGATGGACAGGAGCGCACCTTAGATGACAGTATGTTAATGATCTGTGACGGTAAGAAACCGATTGGTCTTGCCGGTATTATGGGTGGTGAAAATTCCATGATCACAGATGATGTAAAGACAATGTTGTTTGAGGCTGCTACATTCGATGGGACGAACATCCGTCTGTCCGGAAAGAAGCTTGGTATGCGTACCGATGCGCAGGCAAAATTTGAAAAAGGACTGGATCCGAACAATGCAATGGATGCAATGGATCGTGCCTGCCAGTTGATCGAAGAACTGGGCGCCGGTGAAGTGGTTGGCGGTGCAGTGGACTTTTACCCGGTAAAGAAAGAGCCGCTCCGCATTGCGTATGATCCGGCTAAGATCAACGCACTTCTTGGAACGGATATTTCAGAAGAAGATATGATTCGTTACTTTGAAACGATCGATCTTCCGGTAGACCGCGAGAAGAGAGAAGTAATTGTACCGACCTGGCGTCAGGATCTGGAGCGTATGGCAGATCTTGCAGAGGAAGTTGCAAGATTTTACGGTTATGATAACATTCCGATGACGCTGCCAAGCGGTGCTGCAACGTCCGGTGGATTATCTCAGAAATTACAGCACGAAGATATGGTTCGTGAAGTAGTTGAAAATTACGGTTTCTGCGAGGGTATGACATTCTCGTTTGAAAGCCCGAAAGTATATGATAAACTGAATCTTTCCGAGGATGATGTGCTTCGCAAGAGTATTCAGATCACGAATCCTTTGGGTGAGGATTACAGTGTAATGCGTACTTCCGCACTTGGTGGAATGTTAACTTCTCTGGCTACGAACTTTAAGCGGCGTAATCAGGAAGTGCGCTTATATGAGCTTGCCAATGTTTACCTTCCAAAGCAGCTTCCGCTTACTGAACTGCCGGATGAGAGAATGCAGCTCACGCTCGGTATGTATGGTAAGGTTGATTTCTTTGATATGAAGGGTGTCGTACAGGCTGTGTTAGAGCGTATGGGGATTAAGGCAGCTGCTGTGAAGTACGATCCAAATGCCGGGAAGAGTTTCCTGCATCCGGGCAGACAGGCAGTTGTTACTTGTGATGGACAGAGTGTTGCCTATTTGGGAGAAGTGCATCCGGAAGTACAGAAAAACTTCGGTATCGGTACACGTGCTTATTTAGCAGTTGTTGATATGAAGGTTGTCAGCAGTTTGGCTGATTTTGATGTTAAGTATGAAGGTGTTGCCAAGTTCCCGGCAATGACACGCGATATTAGTTTAACAATGAGCAAAGATGTTTTGGCAGGCGAAGTGGAGGAGATCATCCGCATTCGTGGAGGTAAATTGTTAGAGTCTTGCGAATTGTTTGATATTTATGAGGGAGAGCAGTTGACGAGAGGATATAAATCTTTGGCTTATAAGATTGTATTTAGAGCGTCAGACCGTACGTTGACTGATGATGAAGTCAACAAGTGTATGGATAAGATTATGAATGGACTGGGCGAGAAGAATGTAGTACTTCGTCAATAGTCGCAGAAAGGGATATGATGTGAGAAAAGAGCATAAGCAGAGGATTCGAATAATATCGTGGATATTATTTGGCATATATCTGATCATGATGGTATATTTTTTGTTTTTCAGTGAGCAGATGGGACGTGTACCACGGGATACGTACCAATACAATTTGCATCCGTTTGCTGAGATTAAGCGGTATCTGTATTATGCCGGCAGAGTGGGGACAGTACTGGTGCTGCTAAACCTGCTAGGCAATATCATATGTTTCATTCCATATGGATTTGTAATACCGGTACTGTCTGTGCGATGCAGCAGTTTTGGCAAGATCCTTCTGCTAAGTTTTTTGGCATCATTACTGGTAGAGAGTATACAATTAGTGTCCAAGTTAGGATCGTTTGATGTAGATGACATTATGCTGAATACACTAGGAGGCATATTGGGATATGTATTGTTTCGATGCTGCAATGCGATACTTCATATTTGGAACAAAAAACGAAACTCACCAAGTTAGCGGGTTATCTTGGGGTATGGAGGATTAGTACATGGCGAGAAAAAAGAAGGAAAGAGAATCTTCTCTACATTTGACAGACAAGCATCATCCGTTATTAGGCATTGTTGCTACGTTGTTGGCGGTTTTGTCGGCAGGGATGTTTGGCTCTGCCTGCGTTGCTGCAAGCGGGAGTAATGGTCATGCAGGTTTGTTAGTCGGATTCGTTGGAATCTGTAGTTTGGTCGTGGCAGGTGTTGGTTTCGTGCTGGCATGGATCAGTCTTCATCAGGAAGATATCCGTCCGCATTTTCCAACAATTGCATCTATATGTAATGGGCTGTTAGTTATCTTTTATCTGATGCTCTATATATGGGGGACCATCGTTTGATCTATGTTTGCATCAAACGTTTTATTGTAGAAAGGAGAACCATTACGTATGGCAGTTCATTTTTCTGATGAGGAAAAAGAAAAACTGAAACAAGACAAAGCATCTATTTATGAGGATCACACCGATGAGGCGATCAAAGAGGAGATTAAAAATCTATCTTGGAAAGGTAAGTTGAAGCAGTTTCAGCATTATTATCTCAAGGGAGCGATCATAGCGGTCGTGATCATAGCGATGATCGGACTTCAGGTATATGATGCGGTCACAAAGGCAGATGTCCTGCTGTTTATCTGTGTGCAGGGAGATGTTATTGATGATGATAATGTAGAAAAGATCCAAAAGGCATTGAACGAGTATTTAGGATATCAAGATGGCAAGGAAACCGTTCGCCTGTCTTTAGATGGAGATGATCAGCAGATCCAGACATTTCTGTATTCCGGCACGGCAGATCTTTTGATCTGTTCGGAGGAGAATTTAGAAAAATGGGGGCATGCCGGCTATTTTTATTCGGAAAACGGCAAGGATGGTGCAAAAGGCAATGAAGAGGTTGCGTTTTATTCGGAATATCCGGAAAAATATCGTCGATACACGCAGTATATTTCCGGAGAGGATGTACGCAGCAATACCACGGACAAGAACATGAAGGCATCCGATAAAACGCAGTATTTTACCGGTTTATCACTCGAAGACAGCGACAAATATAAACAGCTTGGTGGTATGCTGCCGGATCCGGTCATTGCAATGAGCAATGAGTCAAAACATCCGGAAGATGCGGAGAAGATCATTCGCTATTTGATGGATAACTCCCTAAAGTGGAATCTCAAGATCAAAACGGCGTCAGATGGGCAGAATACGAAGTAGTCAAAATTTTAGATTCATTTTTGAAAAAATTTAGGAATTTTTCACAAATTGATAAAAAAATGAAAATAAAGGTTGACGAAAATTTATTTTCTGCTATAATTTCAGTTATGACAAAGGTGTCACGAAGAGAATTCGTGGCACCTTTTTTCGTTTCATTGATAATTTTTTGGTGAAACGGGCAAGGTCAACATTTGATGTCCTAATTAACGTCCGGACAACGTATTCATTTATGAATTGGGATCATATGAAAAACTACAACAAAAAGGAGGATATCGTTATGTCAAAAGAAGTGATTACTTATATTAACGAGAATCTATATGGTATTTGGTTTTTGATCGGTGCCGCATTAGTATTTTGGATGCAGGCCGGATTCGCAATGGTTGAGACAGGTTTTACAAGAGCAAAAAATGCAGGTAACATCATCATGAAAAACCTGATGGACTTCTGTATTGGAACCGTGACATTCATTTTGATCGGTGCATCATTGCTCTTGGGCGAGGATTTCCTGGGATTTATCGGAAAACCCGGCTTGGATATTTTTACAGCTTACAAGGATTTTGATTACTCCGCATTTGTATTTAACTTAGTATTCTGTGCCACAACGGCAACGATCGTTTCCGGTGCAATGGCAGAGCGTACCAAGTTCTTATCTTACTGTGTATACTCTGCAGTAATCTCTGCTTTTATCTATCCGATCGAGGCACATTGGATCTGGGGTGGCGGTTGGCTGTCTCAGATAGGATTCCATGATTTTGCGGGATCTTGTGCGATCCATATGGTTGGTGGTATCTCAGCGCTGATCGGTGCTAAAATACTTGGACCTCGTATTGGAAAGTACAGTGTACGTACCGGTAAGCCGCATGCTATTCCGGGACATAATATTCCAATCGGTGCACTTGGTGTATTCATCCTGTGGTTAGGCTGGTATGGATTTAACGGTGCAGCAGCAACGTCATTAAGAGATTTAGGATCTATTTTCCTTACAACAACAATTTCTCCTGCAATTGCTACTGTAGTATGTATGATCTTTACTTGGATCAAATATGGCAGCCCGGATGTTTCTATGTGTTTGAATGCTTCTCTTGCAGGTTTGGTTGCGATCACTGCACCTTGTGATGTAACAGATGCAGCAGGTGCAGTAGTGATCGGTGCTGTAGCCGGATTGTTGGTAGTGTTTGGTGTATGGTTGTTAGATTATAAGTTGAAGATTGATGATCCGGTAGGTGCCGTAGCAGTACATATGATGAACGGTATCTGGGGTACATTTGCAACAGGTTTATTTGCAACTAAGTCAGCACCGGGCTTCCAGATTGCATTAGATAACGGTGCGATCAAATCACAGGGTCTTTTCTATGGCGGTGGATTTGGTCAGCTTGGATTACAGTGTTTGGGTATCCTTTCTGTAGCAGCTTGGACGGCAGTAACAATTTCTATTGCTTTCTTAGTGATCAAAGCAACTCTTGGTCTTCGTGTTACACCAGAAGAAGAGCTTCGTGGTCTGGATGTTACAGAGCATGGCATGCCATCTTCCTATGCAGACTTTATGCCAGCCGGCGATATGTTCTACTCTAGAGGAACATCTGCTGAGATGTTGAAGGGTGAGGTTCCGATCGACAAGGCAGTGGAGGTTGTCAAGGTGACAGGCCGCGAGCCGGTTATTCCACCGACAGCGACAGCTCCTGTCAGAAGTGCACAGGCAAAGGATTCCGATGCTCCAAAGATCACCAAGATCTCTATCGTATGTCAGCAGAGCAAGTTCGAGGATCTGAAGATTGCCATGAACAATATTGGTGTCAGCGGTATTACCGTAACACAGGTTCTTGGATGTGGTACACAGAAGGGTATTACGACAAGATATCGTGGTGCAGAATTGGATGTTATCCTGTTGCCTAAGATGAAAGTTGAAGTTATCGTCAGTGCCGTTCCGGTAGAAGATGTTATCGAAGCAGCCAGAAAGGCTCTTTACACCGGCAACATTGGCGATGGTAAGATCTTTGTATACGATGTTGAAAATGTCGTAAAGGTTCGTACCGGTGAGGCTGGATTTGATGCTTTGCAGGGCGAAAATTAATAAGATCTCATAAAAAAGTTTTTCTCTAATATAATATATTGCAATAAAAAGGAGCTGTGCGCCGGGCGTACAGCTCCTTTTCGGTTGAACAGGAAATTGTTGTTATCTGGTATGATGCATTGTAAAACACAGGCTTTCCTCTTTTGGATCAGAATCTTAATAATTCTTAATAAACAAATGGCAGGTTTTATTGTATAATGTCTTTAGCAAATTATTTGCATTTCAATAGAGTCTCAAAGATTGGGCCGGAAAGGTATGGTTAGGGAAGAATGAAGAGAATATTAGTATGTGATGACGATCATGAAATTGTGCAGGCAATCTGCGTGTATTTGACAGATGCCGGATTTGAAATTGTGCAGGCATATAGCGGTAAAGAAGCGTTACAGTGTGTGTTAGATCCTGATCAGCAGATCGATCTGATCATTATGGATGTGATGATGCCGGAAGTAAATGGAATTGAAGCGACGAAGAAGATACGCGAATTATATAATATACCAATCATTATGTTGTCGGCAAAATCAGAAGATGAAGATAAGATCACAGGATTAAAGATCGGTGCGGATGATTACATGACAAAGCCGTTTAATCCGGAAGAGTTGGTGGCACGTGTGGAATCTCAGCTTCGACGGATCGAGATGATACGCGAGGGCAAGAATAAGCGCAGTAATGTGATTCGGATCGGTGGATTAGAGGTAGACGAATCAGAGTCAGATGTTACGGTAGACGGTCGAAAGGTGCGTTTGACACCGATAGAGCATCGGATCCTTCTGTTTTTGGTACGCAATGCTGGAACGACCTACTCATCGACAGAATTATATGAAAATATTTGGGGAGAGATTCCGGTCGACACCAAAAATATTGTGGCTGTTCATATTCGTCATATACGTGAAAAGATTGAGATCGATCCCAAGAATCCACGTTATGTCAAAGTAGTGTGGGGACGTGGTTATAAGATTCAATCACAGACAGAGAATTGATCACTGGTAATACGGTAGAAGGCTGTAGTGTCTTGGCACACGACGACCTGCAGTATGATTTACAATTGGTGTGCAGAAATGAGGTTCTATATGGGAAAATGGCGCGGGTCCCTAGCAGTACATATTATATTGCCACTTTTACTAGCGGTGGCGATCGGATTTTCGACGGTAGCCGGCATGATCATAGAGGGAACGAAAGAATATGCGAATGAAGGCGGTCAAAAGCAAGAAGATTTTTATGTTTCGCAAAAACAGGTCGAGCAGATGATGGATGGTTATCTGCGATTGTATGAGCAATATATGCAGATTGGAAGCGTTATAGCACCGGATGGCATGATCGATTATGATACGGTTTTGCTGACCTCTTTATCTTCTGGAGAGCATAAACAATATACATTAAAAGAATTGTTACGACGGGCAAACAGTACCGGGCTTCATGCGAGCAGACTGCGTTCTTTTATGTCCGATTTTCAGGACAAGTGCGCCTCCGGAGTCAGTTATCCGATCGAGACACAGTATGCGCTGTCTGCAAGAGATAAGGTCATTGTTGATGATGGACAAGTCTACCAGTTTACGAATCATTCCGGAGTGGGCGTAAGAGAAAAGCAGATTGCGGATGCACTGAAATATGAGTCCAACATGGTGTTGGTAAATAGTCTGACCAAAGATTATGGAAAGCAGTATCAGAAAGATCTGGATATTGAGATTGGACATTTGAATACGATGCCAATACAGTTTCATGCCAGCAGTGTCTATGAAAAATATATTATTACCTATTATGAAAAATATGCGAAATGGTATTTTATTAATAAATTATTGAGATACGCCAAAGATGATCAGGGAAAATGGTCCAAAGAATATCTGGATTTTTACGAGCAATATGAAGCGTATACGGAAACAGAGGAAAAACGGTATAGCAAAAAAGAGTGTCAGAAACTGCTGGAACAGGAGATGGAAGACACGTATGCTCACATTCCGGACAACAAAATGCCATGGTCAATGCACCGTATTCCGAGAACTATGGAAACGGCGACAGATTATGCAGTGTTTTTGGTAGAAACCTATCAGGAATTGCACTATATCTTTTCGGAGACCAATTTTGCATATGGCTATCAGGATTCTGCCGGTATGCTGTTGACGAATAATGAGAATTGGTGGAATCAAGTCGAACGTATGGTTACGGCAGGCAAAGTGGATAAGGCGACGGATAAGAGTAATGTATTGTTTGCTTATTATAATAACAGAGACTATAACGGACAGAGTAATCTGCCGGAGGATACGTTTGAAATGTCCGGTAATATTCAGGAAAAGATCATGCAGATCGCACAAGAATATCAAGGTCGGTCTTATAGCATTGCCGTTGGATTGGATTTAAATGCAGTTCGTAATAAAACGGTGGCGGATGTTTTTGAAACACAATATATCTGGTCTGACAAGCAGGCGTATTATGCACAGGTCGGGCACAGTCTGTTAGTGCCTGCTCTTGTTTTGACGCTGATTTTATTATTTGCTATGTGTTTATGTACAGGGCATCGGGCAGGATATAAGGAGATCGTATTACACAGTGTGGACAAGGTCTGGCTGGAATTGCTTGCTCTATGTGTCCTGTTTTTGGTACAGATATATCACTGGATGCTGCAAATGTGGAACGGCTCTATGGCAAGGCTGGATTTTTTGATTGCGGCCATTCTCTTTTGGGCAATGAATTGTCTGGCTGCAGAAATTTTTTTGAGTTTATTAAAACGAATGAAAGCGGGAAACTTTTTGGAGGGAAGTATTCTGTTTCTGTTTGTCCGTGAGATCATATTTGGAAAGCTGCATTTGGGACAGTTTCCGGGATTTGCCAAAAGATTGTTTTATGAATTGCCGATCGGGCAGAGATATTTGACCTTGTTTTTACTGGAAGGATTGGCGCAGGGAGTATTGATTGTATATGTATTCCAATTTGTACAGAAATACCGAGGAGTAAAGACAGTCCTTATGGAGCGGAAAGGGATACTATGCCTTGTGGCTTATTTGGTGTTGCTGCTTCTCTTACTTGCAACACAGATTCATAATCTGCGCACGGAGCGGGCGGATCGCATTTTGCTGCGCGAGGTAGAGCAGATGTCAGAAGGAGATTTTTCAATGCACATCGTGGCACCAAGTGGAGCTTCTTACCGACAGACCAAACTGGTACAGTATTTGAATCGTGTTGGCATGCGCGTGGATGAGGCGGTTGAAAAAAGTGTGCGCAGCGAACGAATGAAAACAGAACTGATTGCCAATGTGTCACATGATATTAAGACGCCGCTTACTTCTATTATAAATTATGTGGATCTGTTAGGCAGACAGAATCTTACCAATGAAACGGCGAAGGAATATATTGCAATCTTAGATCGCAAAAGTAAGCGCTTAAAAACATTGATCGAAGACTTGATCGAGGCATCAAAGGCATCCAGTGGTGCGATCGAATTAGAGATGGATGTCATTGATTTTGGCGAAATTGTAACGCAGACGAATGGTGAGTTCGAAGATCTGTTCCAAGAAAATAAATTGGAACTGGAGTGCGATATTCCAAATCAAGAGCTGCTCTTTTTGGGAGACGGAAGAAGGGTATACCGTATTTTGGAAAATCTGTATATGAATACAAAAAAATATGCCATGCCGGGTACGCGTGTGTATGTTGCACTGCAGGAGCAGGAAGAAGGAATCGTGTTCTCTATGAAAAATGTGTCGGCGGCCAAGCTAAATATTACACCGGAAGAGCTTACGGAACGTTTCGTGCGTGGAGACAGTTCGCGTTCTACAGAGGGCAGCGGTCTGGGGCTTTCTATTGCGAAGAGCCTGACGGAGCTGATGCAGGGAACGTTTCAGATCTTTTTGGATGGCGATCTGTTTCATGTGGAAGTTATGTTTCCGCATTATCAGGAGCAGCAGGAGGAAATGGAAAAGAAAGTATAATATTGTCACTGCGCCGGGATCGATATCATTTTTCATGAAATAGAAGCGGTTTTTAGCGGCTTTGACGGACAATGTAATATATGGTATAGTAAAATGATTAGAGAATTTTTCAAGATAGGAGCAGCTAACTTATGGAACACTATACCAATATAAATGCTATGGTGCAGGCGGCAGACCTTACATTGCCGCCACCGGAAAAAGAACCGGACAGACAGTATTATTTTATAAAAAAACTGCAGCAGCATATTGCGCAGAAAGAGCAGGAAAAAGGGCGAAATCTCACATGCAATATTAAAACATTTGGATGTCAGATGAACGCCAGAGATTCGGAAAAGATCCTAGGTATTCTACAGACGATCGGATATGAGGAGACGGATAGTGAACAGGCAGATCTGGTGCTGTATAATACCTGTACCGTTCGTGAAAATGCAAATCTTAAGGTATATGGAAGGCTAGGGCAGTTAAAACGTTACAAGTCCAAAAATCCGGACATGCTGACGATCCTTTGCGGCTGCATGATGCAGGAGCCGGAAGTTATTGAGCGCATAAAGAAGAGTTATCGCAATGTAGATATTATTTTTGGCACGCATAATATATTTAAGTTGGCAGAATTGCTGGCAATGCGACTGTTTGATCAGGATGCCAAGAGAATGATCATTGATATTTGGAAAGATACAACGGAGATCGTGGAAGAATTGCCAAATTCCCGTAAGTATTCTTTTAAGGGCGGCGTTAATATTATGTTTGGATGCAATAATTTTTGCAGTTACTGTATTGTGCCGTATGTACGTGGACGTGAGCGCAGCCGCGAACCGGAAGATATTATCGAAGAGATCAAAGGTATGGTAGCGGATGGCGTTGTTGAGGTGATGTTACTGGGACAAAATGTAAATTCTTACGGTAAGACGTTAGAGCATCCGATCAGTTTTGCACAGTTATTGCGTCAGGTAGAGCAGATCGAAGGGCTGGAGCGGATCCGTTTTATGACTTCACATCCGAAGGATCTGTCAGATGAGCTGATCGAGGTGATGTCGCAGTCTGATAAAATATGCAAACATCTACATTTGCCACTGCAGTCCGGAAGCAGCCGTCTGCTAAAGATCATGAATCGTCATTATACCAAGGAAAGCTATTTGGAACTTGTAGATAAGATCCGGGCCAAAAATCCGGACATTGCCCTTACGACAGATATTATTGTGGGATTCCCGGGAGAGACAGAAGAAGATTTTGCGGATACGATGGATGTTGTGGAAAAGGTTCAGTATGATAGCGCTTTTACGTTTATATATAGTAAACGCACCGGAACTCCTGCTGCCGCTATGGAGGATCAGGTGCCGGAAGAAGTGGTTAAAGAACGTTTCGATCGTTTGTTAGAACGAGTTCAGCAGATTGCCGCAGTACATGCAGGCAAAGATGTCGGCAAAGTTGTGGAGGTATTGGTTGAAGAACAGAATGGACAGGATGCATCTCTTATGACAGGGCGCACCAGTCAAAATTATGTCGTGCATTTTCCGGGAGAAACTTGCTTGATCGGCAAGATCATTCCGGTGAAATTAATTGAAAGCAAAGGCTTTTATTATATGGGAGAACAAGCGTAATATCGATGGCGGTCAGAAAAAGGCGCAGCACTTGAAAAAGGGGGATTTCCATGGCACAGACAAAAAGTTTACGGCAGAAGCAGGAAGAGCGGGAACATCAAATATTAGGTCCGTTTGCATCTTATGCAGATGAGTCCGGAGGTCGCGACCACGAGGAGCCGCAGTGTGATATCCGAACGGATTTTCAGCGTGATCGTGACCGTATTTTGCACTGTAAGGCATTTCGCCGTTTGAAACAGAAAACACAGGTCTTTTTGGCTCCGGAGGGAGATCATTATCGTACCCGTTTAACGCATACGTTGGAAGTGGCGCAAAATGCGCGGACGATCGCACGTGCGCTGCTTTTGAACGAAGATCTGACAGAGGCGATCGCACTTGGTCATGATCTTGGACACACGCCTTTTGGTCACGCCGGAGAACGTGCATTGAACCGCATCTCTGAGGAATATGGCGGTTTTCATCACAATGAGCAGAGTGTTCGCGTGGTGGAACGGCTGGAAAAAGATGGCAAAGGTTTAAATCTGACGGCAGAAGTACGAGATGGAATCCTCAACCATCAGACAAGTCTGATGCCTATGACATTGGAGGGAAAGATTGTTCGCCTATCGGACAAGATTGCGTATATCAATTCGGATATAGATGATGCGATCCGAGCCGGTATCATACGGGAGGAGGAGATCCCAAAAGAATTGACAGATGTTTTGGGGGATACGACCAACAGTCGCCTGAATACGTTGGTGCATGACATCGTACATAACAGCGAGGGGAAGAATGAGATATGCATGTCATCTGACGTTGAGAAAGCAATGTTTGCATTACGCAAGTTCCTATTTGCTAATGTATATACCAATCCGATCGCCAAGGGCGAAGAGCGCAAAGTTGTACATATGATCGAGCAATTATATGAATATTTTATTCATCATTCTGACAAATTACCGGAAGAATTTTTGGAATTGATCAGGCAAGGGGAAACAACGCAACGTACGGTCTGTGATTTTATTGCGTGCATGAGTGATCGGTATTCAGTAAACCTATATAAAGAGATCATGATACCGAAGTCCTGGTCGGTTCGTGGTGTGGAACACCGATAAAGAAAAATATATTTTGCCTGCAAAAAAGGAAATGGGAAAAAGACGTCGAATAACCCAAATAGAGTGTTTGATTTCAGAAAGGAGGAAACGGTGTGCCCAGATATACAGAAGAACAGATCGAACAGGTTCGGTCGGCAAATGATATAGTTGATGTGATAGGCGCGTCAGTACGATTGAAGCGTTCCGGCAGCGGGTATGTCGGGCTATGTCCGTTTCATAGTGAGAAATCACCGTCCTTTTCCGTGAACCCGGCGAGACAGATGTATAAATGTTTTGGCTGCGGTGTGGGTGGAAATGTGATCACGTTTGTCATGGAATATGAGAATTATTCGTTTCCGGAAGCGATGGAAAGCTTGGCAGAGCGGGCAGGGATCACTTTGCCAAAGCAGAAAATGACTGCCAAGCAAAAACAGGAAGAAAACTTGCGCTCAACGTTATTGGAGATCAATGCCAAGGCGGCAAGATATTATTATGCGACGCTAAAATCTCCACAGGGTAAATTAGGCCTTGAATATCTGCGGGGACGACAGCTTAGCGATGAAACGATCTTAAGGTTCGGTTTAGGTTATGCCGGACAGGGCGGCGGTGAGCTTTACCGCTATTTACGGCATGAAGGGTATGATGATCGCATTTTGCGTGAGACCGGATTGTTTAAGATGGATGAGCGTGGCGTTTATGATAAATTTTGGAACCGTGTTATGTTCCCAATCATGGATGTGAATAACCGGGTTATTGGTTTTGGAGGAAGAGTTATGGGGGATGCCAAGCCGAAATATTTGAATTCTCCAGAAACAAAACTTTTTGACAAGAGCCGTAATCTGTTTGGCCTCAATTATGCAAAGCAGGGCAAACGTAAGAAGTTTATTCTTTGTGAGGGATATATGGATGTGATCGCATTGCATCAGGCAGGATTTAGTGGTGCAGTGGCATCGTTAGGTACTGCATTTACAGAGCAGCAGGCCAATCTGCTTCGAAGATATACTGATGAAATCTATCTGACGTATGATAGTGACGAGGCGGGAGTCAAAGCAGCACTGCGTGCAATACCGATATTAAGGCGTGCAGGTATTACGGGACGTGTGGTTCATATGGAGCCATACAAAGACCCGGATGAGTTTATCAAGGGACTTGGCAGTGATGCGTTTGAAGAACGTCTGGAACAAGCACAGAACAGTTTCTTTTTTGAAGTAGATGTGCTTCGAAAACAGCACAATCTGAGTGATCCCGAGGAAAAGACAAAGTTTGTGCATGGAATGGCACGTAAACTTTTGGTGTTTGAGGACAAAGTGCAGCGGGATAGTTATTTGGAGGCGTTATCTGCTAAGTATAGTGTTCCGAAGGAAGATTTAAGATCCCTCATGATCCGCTACAGCAATATGGAGCCGGAAGGTTATCGGGAGGTCATGGAAGAACGACATGAACAGAGCAGAAGAAAGGCGATCCGCAAGGATCCGGAGGGAATGGCATATACGTATCGGCTGTTTTTGTCTTGGTTGATCGAACAGCCGGCCCTTTATGAACAGGTTAAACACATTGTGCATGTTGAGGATTTCTTAGAGGAGCCGTATCGTCAGGTGGCGGGGCTGCTATACGAGCAGCTGGAACGCGGACAAGCAGAACCGGCACAGATCATCAGTCGGTTTGAAGATGTAGAAGAGCAGCGGATGGTGGCAGGAATGTTTCAGACAACATTATCTGCGAAGATGGACAACCGTGAAAAAGAAAAGGCGGTCAACGAATTGATCCATCGGATCAAGGAGCGCAGTATAGAACATCAGACAAGAACTTTGACGGATTTTTCACAGCTTCAGGATCTTGTCCGCCAGAAAAAAGAACTGGAATCTCCGGGAAAACTGCATATTTCCCTGACAGGAGATCAGAATAGACAATAGATACAATGGAAAAACCCGGATATCCCGGTACACAGATAGAAAGGAAGGAACAACATGGCAACAGAAAAGAAACAGGCGGAGCTGCAGGAGACAGTCGTTTCCGAGACAAAGGAAAAGAAACAGACCAAAACTGCTAAGAAGGCGAGCACAACGAAAAAAACGTCTGCTTCTAAGGCAGAGACAAAAGCGGAGTCTGAGAAGGCAGCTAAGACAACGACGAAAAAGCAGTCGGCTGCGAAAGAACCTGCGGAGAAAAAGCAGACGAAAAAGGCATCTGCCGCAACGACGAAGAAGGCATCTGCCAAAGAAGCAAAAGCGACAGAAGATGAGGCAAAGAAATTTATGGAGCGCATGAGCGCATTGTTAGATCTTGCAAAAAGTAAGAAAAATGTGTTGGAGATCACAGAGATCAACAATTTTTTTAAGGATATTGATCTGACAGAGGAGCGTATCGAAAAGATCATAGAGTTTTTGGAACAAAAAAATGTGGATGTTTTACAGATTTCGGATGATAAAGATACCGATGATGATATGATCTTGGAACTGGAGAATAATGGGGAAGTTCCGGACGATGATGAGATCGAGAATATCGATCTGTCTGTGCCGGATGGTATCAGTATTGAGGATCCGGTACGTATGTATCTGAAAGAGATCGGTAAAGTTCCGCTTCTTACTGCGGATGAAGAGGTTGAGCTTGCAAAACGTATGGAAGAGGGCGATGTGGAGGCTAAGAAGAAGTTAGCAGAAGCCAATCTTCGTCTCGTAGTCAGCATTGCAAAGCGTTATGTTGGTCGCGGAATGCTGTTTTTGGATCTGATCCAGGAAGGAAATCTTGGTCTGATCAAGGCAGTAGAAAAGTTTGATTACAAAAAGGGATATAAATTCAGTACGTACGCAACTTGGTGGATCCGTCAGGCAATCACACGTGCGATTGCAGATCAGGCGAGAACGATCCGTATTCCTGTTCATATGGTAGAGACGATCAACAAGTTTGTACGTGTTCAGCGTCAGTTATTGCAGGAACTTGGCAGAGAACCATATCCGGAAGAGATCGCAGAACAGATGGGCATGCCGGTAGAGCGTGTTCGTGAGATTCAGAAGATCTCTTTAGAGCCGGTTTCTTTGGAAACACCGATCGGTGAAGAGGAAGACAGTCATTTGGGTGATTTCATTCAGGATGATAATGTACCGGTTCCGGCAGAGGCAGCAGCGTTTACGTTGCTCCGTGAGCAGTTGGATGAAGTGCTTGGCACGTTGACGGATCGTGAGCAGAAGGTGCTCAAACTTCGTTTTGGCTTGGAAGACGGCAGAGCCAGAACATTGGAAGAAGTTGGTAAGGAGTTTAAGGTAACCAGAGAGCGTATCCGCCAGATCGAAGCGAAAGCTTTGCGCAAATTGAGACATCCGAGCCGCAGCCGCAAATTAAAGGATTATTTGGAGTAATGCAGTTATCTAAACGATTGCAGACCGTGGCGCATCTCGTACACTCTGGCGGTGTTGTTGCTGATATTGGATGTGACCATGGATTTACCATTATATATTTGGTGATGAATCAGCTTGCATCGGCAGGGATTGCTATGGATGTGGCAGATGGACCGTTAATGCGTGCGAAAGAACATATACATCAGTATGGACTCGATAACAGGATCGCATTACGTAAGTCAGATGGTTTGCAGCAGCTTGTAGAAGGCGAGGCAGATACAATATTGATCAGCGGTATCGGTGGAGCTTTGATGGAACGTATTTTGCGGGAATTTCCGCACGTAACACAGTCTGCGAAAGAACTGGTACTTTCGCCTCAGTCAGAGATATACAAAGTACGTCATGCGCTGCACGATCTGGGTTTTGTGATCGCACAGGAAGAGATGGTATTTGATCAGGGTAAATATTATACGATCATACGGTGTGAGAGGGGCAGTGAGCATTACTTCACGGAGGAAGAATATATATATGGAGGGTACCTGATGCGAACGAGACATCCGGTATTTCTGGAATATATGCAAAAAGAGCTTGCGCGGGTGCAGCATGTTTTGGAGGCAATGCCGGATACACAGCCGGCGAAGAGGCAGATTCTGCGGGAACAGCAGACTATCTCAGATATTTTGAATCCGAGATAACAGGCTGCATTGTCAGTGACAGAAAGGCAAAGGTGTTGTTATGGGGAAACAGATTAAAGTGGAAGTGATCATTGGCGCTAAAAGGATTCCTAAAACTTACGAAGAGGGAGTTACCTATGAGCAGGTGGCCAAAGAAGTACAATCGGCATATTCATATCCGATCATTCTAGCCAGACGTGGCGGTAAATTGGTGGAATTAAATAAGCGGATCCGTGAGGATGTCCAGATATGTTTTATGACGACGGCAGATGACAGTGGGCACAAGACGTATGTTCGTGGTGTGACATTACTGATGTTACGCGCGTTTTATGCGGTTTGCAAAGGGCAGCCGTTGGAAAATGTATATGTGAAATATCAGATCGGCGATAGCTGTTACTGCGAAGTGAGCGGTGTCCCTGTGACGGAATCTTTGCTGCAGCAGGTTGAACAGTATATGAAAGAACTGGTACATAGAGATATTCCATTTTTGAAACGGTCGGTAGATACTTCCGAAGCACTGCGTATTTTTGAAAAATATGGCATGATGGATAAGAAAAAATTATTTGAATATCGTCGTGTTTCCAAGGTAAATATATATACATTAGACGGATTTGAGGATTATTATTATGGTTATATGCCGGCAAGTACCGGTGTACTTCAGTATTTCAGTTTAGAGCCATATGAAAACGGATTTATGCTGAATCTGCCAAATAGCAAAACTCCGGATCGAACAACATTGCACAAACCAAGTCCAAAGTTGTTTGCAACCTTGCAGGAGGCGAAATCGTGGGGCAAGATGGTGGATGTTGATACGGTAGGTGCGTTGAATGATGTGATCTCGCATGGTGGTGCGCCGGAACTTATATTGGTACAGGAAGCACTTCAGGAGAAAAAGATTGCGCAGATCGCAGAGCAGATCGCCAATGACCCAAGTAAGAAATTTGTCATGATCGCAGGTCCGTCTTCTTCCGGTAAGACATCATTTTCTCATCGATTGTCGATTCAGCTTCGAACACTCGGAGTGCATCCGCATCCGATCGCATTAGATAATTATTTTGTAGACCGCGATGAAACACCGTTAGATGAAAATGGCAATTATAACTTTGAGTGTCTTGAAGCGATCGATGTTAAACTGTTTAATCAGCAGATGAATGAGCTGCTTGCCGGAAAACGTGTCGAACTGCCGACTTTTAATTTTGTGACCGGTCAAAAAGAATATAAGGGAGACTATAAGCAGTTAGGTGAGGATGATATATTAGTGATCGAGGGGATCCACGGCTTGAATGATAAACTATCTTATACGCTTCCAAAAGAAAGTAAGTTTAAGATATACATCAGTGCGCTGACCCAGATCAACATTGATGAGCATAATCGGATTTCTACGACAGATGGCAGATTGATCCGGCGAATGGTACGTGATGCCAGAACAAGAGGCGCTTCGGCCGCTCGCACGATCGGTATGTGGCCATCGGTACGCCGCGGGGAAGATCAATATATATTCCCATTTCAGGAAGAGGCGGATGTTATGTTTAACTCGGCACTGATTTATGAGCTTGCTGTTTTAAAACCGTATGCAGAAGCGATCCTCTTTGGAATACCGAAGGATGCACCGGAGTATATCGAGGCAAAGCGTCTGCTTAAGTTTTTGGATTATTTCATTGGGATCAGCAGTGAAGACATCCCGAAAAATTCACTGATGCGTGAATTTGTGGGAGGCAGTGTCTTTAATGTATAGGATTAATCTGTATAGAAAATTGCAACATTGACAGCAGGGCTGTATTAGGCACACATAATACAGTTTTTCCAGATCTGTCAGCAGGCAGTGTAGGACGGTCGGCAGATATGATAGCTAACATGGTGTGCAGAAATGAGGACAAAAAGATATGGCACAGATTATTGATGGAAAGAAAATTTCAACACAGATCAAAGATGAGGTGAAAGAGCAGGTTGCTGCTCTGAAACAAAAAGGAATTGATGTAACTTTGGCCGTGATTCAGGTTGGTAAAGATCCTGCATCTACTGTATATGTCGGCAACAAAAAGAAGGCCTGCGAATATGTGGGTATTCGTTCTTTGGCATATGAACTTCCGGAAGAGACCAGTGAGCAGGAGCTTTTGGAGTTAGTACAATCGCTCAATGCTAAAGAAGATGTCGATGGCATTTTAGTTCAACTTCCGCTGCCAAAGCATATTGATGAGGATAAAGTGATCCGTACGATTTCGCCGAACAAAGATGTGGATGGTTTTCATCCGGAGAGCGTAGGACGTTTAAGTATTGGGCAGCCGGGCTTTGTTTCCTGTACACCGGCAGGGATCATCCAGCTTTTGAAACGTTCTGGAATAACGATTGACGGCAAAGAATGTGTTATTATCGGTCGGAGTAATATTGTTGGTAAACCGATGGGAATGCTCTTACTTAGAGAAAATGGAACGGTGACGATCTGTCATTCACACACTCCGGATCTGAAGACGGTTGCCAAGCGTGCAGATATTTTAGTCGTTGCGATCGGCAAGGCGAAGTTTGTAGATGCTTCTTATGTGAAAGACGGGGCCGCTGTCATTGACGTAGGAATGGATCGTGATGAAAATGGCAAGTTGTGTGGTGATGTTGACTTTGCTTCTGTTGAACCGGTTGCAGGGGCGATCACACCGGTTCCGGGAGGCGTTGGTCCGATGACGATCGCAATGCTTATGAACAATTGTGTGGAATCTGCACAGAGAAAACATTGTTAGAAATGGAGACTACGAATGGAACAACAGAATGTAACACCAATTTATTTTGTGTCGTTAGGGTGTGACAAAAATCTTGTGGACAGTGAAATGATGATCACTTCACTGCGGGAACAGGGCTTTCGTCTTGTGAATGAAGAGACAGAGGCAGAAGTGATTGTTGTAAATACCTGCTGTTTTATTGGGGATGCCAAGGAAGAAAGTATCAATACATTGTTAGAAATGGCGTCCTACAAGGAAACAGCTAAATGTAAGCTGCTTGTGGCTGCGGGATGCCTGGCTCAGCGTTACCATAAAGAGATACAAACGGAGATACCGGAAGTCGATATTATTGTCGGCACAATGGGGTATGAAAATCTCGCGGAAACGATCCGCGGAGAGTTGAAAGAGCATCAGGGTGTTGTTGAGACATTACAGAATATTGATTATCTGCCGACGCCGCTGACGAATCGAGATAGTATGTCCGGTGGATATTATGCATATCTTAAGATTGCAGAAGGCTGTGATAAATGCTGTACGTACTGCGTGATCCCGAAAGTACGCGGACATTATCGCAGTGTTCCGATGGAGAATCTGCTTGCACAGGCAGAACATCTGGTTCAAAACGGAGCCAAAGAGCTGATCTTGGTGGCACAAGAGACAACATTATATGGTGTGGATCTATATGGACACAAGAGCCTTCCTGAGCTTTTGGAAAAATTATCGGAATTAGAGGAGCTGAAATGGATCCGCATTTTATACTGCTATCCGGAAGAAATCACAAAAGAGCTGGTTCATGCGATCAAAACGCTTCCGAAAGTATGTCATTATCTGGATATTCCGATCCAGCACGGTTCTGATGGCATATTAAAGCGGATGGGGCGGCGTACCAATAGCAAAGAACTGCGGGATATGGTACATTATCTGCGTCAGGAGATTCCGGATATTGCACTTAGAACAACATTGATCACAGGATTTCCCGGCGAGAGCGAGCAGGATTTCGAACAGTTGAAAGAATTTGTGGAGGAACTTCGATTCGATCGACTTGGCGTATTTACGTACTCAAGGGAAGAAGATACACCGGCAGCCGCAATGGAAGAACAGGTGCCGGAAGAAGTTGCAGAAAAGCGGCGGGATGAGATCATGCAGATCCAGCAAAAGATCGCTTTTGAGAAGACGTCGGCGCAGATTGGACGTGCTTTAGAAGTAATGGTAGAGGGGGCCCTGCCGGAAGATGGTGTTTATATTACGAGAACGTATATGGATGCACCGGAAGTGGACGGGTATGTATTTGTGGCAACTGATTGGAATCTGATGTCGGGAGATTTCTTAAACGTCAAGATTACCGGTGCAGATGAGTATGATCTCATTGGAGAGGTCATAGAGGAATAAGAGAATAGAATTGAAGGAGGATAAATATGAATTTACCAAATAAGATTACGATGCTTCGTGTATTTTTAATACCTTTTTTTGTTGTGTTTATGCTTGTATCAGCCATCCCTTATAGCAAATACATTGCATTAGTTGTTTTTGTTGTAGCAAGTCTGACGGATACCTTAGATGGTTATATCGCCAGAAAGTATAAACTTGTATCCAATTTTGGAAAATTCATGGATCCGTTGGCAGATAAATTATTAGTTTCTTCGGCGATGATCTGTCTGGTGTCCTTAAACAGAATTCCGGCTTGGGTTGTTATTGTGATCATAAGCCGTGAGTTTATCATTAGTGGATTTCGTCTGGTCGCATCGGATGCCGGTGTCGTGATAGCGGCGAGCTGGTGGGGCAAGATAAAAACAGTTGTACAGATGATCATGGTCATTGTCTTGATCTTGTCTATACACAATCCGGTTGTTGCTGTGATCGAGCAGATATTGATCTATTTAGCACTGGTACTTACGGTGGTATCGTTATTGGATTATTTGATCAAAAATTGGAAGGTTATGGACGATGGAAAGATGTAATGAGATAAGAGTGCCATCTGAGGAGGCGGTACAGTTAGTAGAATATTGTATCCAAAACGGTTATAAGATTTCTACAGCGGAGTCATGTACCGGAGGCCTGATCGCAGCGGGGATTGTAGATGTACCGGGTGCATCAAATGTCTTTGAAGAAGGATATGTTACGTACGCAGACCGGGTTAAACAAAAACTGCTTCATGTATCCGTGACAACGATTCAAAAGTATACGGTGGTAAGTGCGCAGGTGGCTGAAGAAATGGCGCTTGGAACAGCGCAGGCCAGTGGAGCCGATATTTCTGTTACGACAACAGGTTATGCAGGACCGGAAGATGGTGAAGATGGGACACCGGCAGGAACCGTTTACATCGGAACCTGCTTTCGGGGGTGCGCAGAGAGCAGAAAATATTGCTTTGACGGTGATCGTGGGCAGGTGCGCTTGCAGGCAGCCCGTGAGGCAATGAAATTTGCATTAGAAAGGATGAAACAGATTGAGTGAGGTGATCGTTGTAGGCGGTGGAGCAGCCGGTATGATGGCAGCTATTGCGGCAGCGGACTGTGGACATCAGGTAACCATTATAGAAAAAAATGAAAAATTAGGGAAAAAATTATTCATTACAGGAAAAGGCCGGTGTAATATCACCAATGACAGTGATGTAGAGAATCATTTGAATCATGTGATCTCCAATCCGAAATTTATGTACAGTGCCTTTTATAGTTTTGACAGCAGCCGTATGATCGACTTCTTGGAACAGGAAGGTCTGGCGGTAAAGACAGAGCGCGGCAATCGCGTGTTTCCGCAGTCTGATAAGTCTTCCGATGTGCTGCAAACGCTGCAGAAAGCACTTCGCAGAAGAAATGTTACGGTCAGATTGCATACGAAGATGACAGGACTTATGATCGAAGATCATATTTGTAAAGGTGTAAAAGTACAGAGTTATCATGGTGCATTGGAAACACTGACAGCGGATGATGTCATCCTTACAACGGGGGGACTTGCATATCCTTCTACCGGATCGACAGGTGATGGACACCGACTGCTGAAACAGGCAGGAGTTGCTTTAGAACCATGTTATCCGGCGTTAGTGCCTGTTGAGACGGTAGAAGAGTGGCCGATCAGACTGCAGGGATTATCGCTTCGCAATGTGTCGTTGCGCGTGGAACGTGGATCGCATAAAATATACGATGAACAGGGAGAAATGCTGTTTACGCATTTTGGTGTAAGCGGACCATTGGTCTTGTCGGCGAGCAGCCTGCTCGGTCGTAAAGGCGCCAAAGACTGTAAACTGCATATTGACTTGAAACCGGCCTTGTCGGAAGAACAGTTAGATGAACGGTTACAGCGTGATTTTGCCGCACAAAAAAACAGCATGTTTAAAAACAGTCTGGGAAAGCTGCTGCCGTCAAAATTGATCCCGGTTATCGTGGAACTTTCCGAGATCACGCCGGATAAGCAGGTCAATGAGGTGACTAGGCAGGAGCGGCACAGACTGGTTAAACTATGCAAAGATCTCACCTGTACCGTCAAAAAGCTGCGGGATTTTCCGGAAGCGATCGTTACCGGAGGAGGCATTTCCGTAAAGGCGATCAATCCGGCAACCATGGAATTAAAGGAGATTTCACATTTATTTGCAGCCGGAGAGCTGATCGATGTAGATAGTGTGACGGGAGGGTATAATCTTCAGGTTGCGTGGTCAACCGGGTATTTGGCAGGAATATCAGTGTATTGAATGATAATGGAGGATAGATATGTATAATATTGCAATTGACGGACCGGCAGGAGCCGGCAAAAGTACTATTGCCAAGATGGCAGCGAAGAAACTGGATTTCATCTATGTAGATACCGGAGCTATGTATCGTGCGATGGCGCTGTATTTTCTGCGCCGGGAAATTGATGCAAAAGATGAGAAAAAGATTGCAGAGGCCTGTGAGCATATCAATGTGACGATTGCTTATCAGGAGGGGGAACAGCAGGTACTTCTTAACGGTGAAAATGTCAATGCCTTTATTCGTACGGAAGAGGTTAGCATGATGACATCTAATACTTCAAAATATCCTGCTGTACGTGAGAAACTTCTTTATTTACAGCGGGAACTTGCGGCAGCTAACAATGTGATCATGGACGGCCGGGATATTGGAACTTGTGTCCTGCCGGATGCAGAGCTTAAGATATATCTTACAGCCAGTGCATCGGAGCGAGCTAAAAGACGTTATTTGGAGCAGAAGGAACGCGGTGTGGAAAGTGATCTTGCCCAGATCGAAAGGGATATTATTGCACGTGATGAGCAGGATATGAATCGTGAGATCGCTCCGTTAAAGCAGGCAGAAGATGCTATTTATCTAGACACCTCTGATATGACGATCGAGGAAGTAGTGACAAAGATCGTATCACTCGTTCAAAAGGCCTGAACAAAACGGATCTTTGTGGGCATAGAAAGGATTGAAAGATTTGTATGAAAGTTACATTGGCTAAGAGTGCGGGCTTTTGCTTTGGAGTGAAGCGGGCAGTGGAAATGGTTTATAAGGAAGCAGAGACGGGAAAGAAAGTTTATACGCTCGGTCCGATCATTCACAATGAGCAGGTTGTGCAGGATCTGGAACAAAAAGGTGTACGTGTGATCGATACGCCGGAAGAACTTTCCAAAGCGGAGGATGCGACGGTGATCATCCGCTCACATGGCATCAGCGCAGACGTGTATCATCAACTGGAAGACAAAAAGGTTCGCATTGTTGATGCAACCTGTCCTTTTGTCAGCAAGATCCATCGCATTGTTGAGAAAAAATATCAGGAAGGAAGCTGCATTGTCATTGTCGGCAATGCAAACCATCCGGAAGTGGAAGGGATCAACGGCTGGTGCAATGGCGCAGCTACAGTGATCGGAAGCGTTTCGGAGGCAGAAAATTATAGTCAGGAACCAGCCAGGAAACTTTGTGTTGTGGCACAAACGACATTTAATTACAAGAAATTTAAAGATATAGTTGATATTTTTTCGAAAAAGAGTTATGATATAGACGTTATGAATACAATTTGCAACGCTACCGAAGAGCGTCAGACGGAAGCGGCAGCCATTGCCGGTGACTCCGACGCAATGATAGTGATAGGTGGAAAACATAGTTCGAACACGCAGAAACTGTATGAAATATGCAAGAATGTGTGTCCGGACACACATTTTATACAGACACTTGATGACTTGGATTTGAAGCAATTTCAATCTTTTCGTAGCGTGGGTATTACTGCAGGGGCCTCGACCCCAAATACTATTATTAAGGAGGTTCAATCATATGTCAGAAATGAATAATGAGTTTGAACAGTTATTGGAAGAAACATCATTAGTAACAATCCACAATGGAGAGGTTGTAGAAGGGACAGTCATCAGCGTTAAGGAAGATGAGATCGTTCTTAACATCGGCTACAAAGCAGATGGTATCATTACCAGAAATGAGTACAGTAATCAATCCGGCATTGATCTGAGAGATGTTGTGAAAGAAGGCGACAAAATGAACGCCAAGGTACTCAAGGTGAATGATGGTGAGGGACAGGTATTATTAACATACAAACGCCTTGCTATGGAGAAGAGTAATGAGCGCATTCGTGAAGCATTTGAGAATAAAGAAGTACTTAAAGCTAAGGTTGTCAATGTATTAACAGGTGGCTTGAGTGTCATCGTTGATGAGACTAAGATCTTTATCCCGGCCAGCCTTGTATCTGATACTTATGAGAAAGATCTTTCTAAGTATGCAGGACAGGAGATTGAGTTTGTTGTCAGCGAGTTTAATCCAAAGAAGAGAAGAATCATTGGTGATAGAAAGCAGCTTTTGGTTGCAGAGAAGAAGAAGAAACAGGAAGAGCTTTTTGCAAGAATTCATGTTGGCGATACTGTAGAAGGTGTTGTTAAGAATTTGACAGATTTCGGTGCATTCATCGATCTTGGCGGAGCAGACGGACTTCTTCATATTTCTGAGATGTCTTGGGGACGTGTTGAAAATCCTAGAAAGGTATTCAACGTTGGCGACAAGACTAAGGTTCTTATTAAAGACATCAAAGACGATAAGATTGCATTGAGCCTGAAGTTTGAGGATCAGAATCCATGGTTAAATGCTGATGGAAAATATAGCGTTGGTTCTGTTGTGAAGGGTAAAGTCGCACGTATGGCTGATTTCGGTGCATTCATTGAGTTAGAGCCTGGTGTTGATGCATTACTGCATGTATCTCAGATTTCTAAGGAGCATGTTGATAAGCCGTCTGATGTATTGAAAGTTGGTCAGGAAGTGGAAGCTAAAGTTGTTGATTTCAATAGCGAAGATCACAAGATCAGCCTGAGCATCAAGGCTTTATTGAATGACTCACAGGCGGATGAAGAAGAGGATGTCGCTGAAGAGCCAGCAGAGTAATAGTAGGTAATCGCTCGCCAATCCGTACTTGTACGGGTTGGCGATTTTTTTCGTATAGGGTTTTCGTTTGTGCGAAAAGTATGGAATGAAATTTGCGTATGTAAAGGAGGTCAGAAATGGGCGATTATGAGTTGTTTAAGAAACAGGTATTCGGGTTGACCCAGATAGACCTGAGTTGTTATAAAGAACGTCAGATGAAACGACGCATTGATGCGTTGATCACAAAGTGCAAGATTACATCATATGAGGAGTATATCCGATTGCTAAAGACAGATAAAGTGAGATTGGATGAGTTTGTGGCATACTTGACCATTAATGTATCTGAATTCTATCGCAATCCGGAGCAGTGGAAGCTGTTGGAGGATGAGATGCTTCCGTATTTATTTGAGCGCTTTGGCAATGATCTGCATATATGGAGTGCTGCCTGCTCGACAGGAGATGAACCGTACACACTTGTTATGCTGTTAGCAAAGTTTATTCCGCTGGATAAGATCCATGTTTATGCGACGGATATTGACAGACAAGTGTTAGAAAAGGCGCAGATAGGTATTTATGATGAAAAGAGCTTAAAAGGACTACCGAAAGAATTTGTGTCGAAATATTTTACACAGGTTTCTGACCGGAGTTATCAGATCAGTGATCAGATCAAGCGTTGTGTCAAATTTTGTCAACATAATCTGCTGAAGGATAGATATCCAAAAGAATGTGATATGATCGTCTGCCGTAATGTGATGATTTATTTTACGGAGGAAGCCAAAAAGGAGATATATCAAAAGTTTAATGCATCCCTTAAAAAAGACGGGTTGTTGTTTGTTGGAAGTACAGAACAGATCATATCGCCCGGCAATATCGGATTTGCAAGTTTTAAGTCATTTTTTTATAAACGTTTATAGTGTGGATAGTGAAAGGCATGGTGAAGAAAGATGGAGACTAAGATTAAGATCGTTGTGGATGCGATGGGTGGTGATTACGCACCAGAGGTTCCGGTACAGGGAGCCGTAGAAGCATTGCAGGAAAATACAAATATTTCTATCGTATTGGTAGGTAGAACAGATGCGATCAAGGAGCAGCTTGCAAAATATACGTATGATAAAGAGCGCATAGAGATCGTTCATGCAGAGGAAGTGATCGGATTTGACGAGCCACCGGTGATGGCAGTTCGCAAAAAGAAGGATTCTTCCATCGTAGTTGGCATGAAACTCGTTAAAAAAGGCGAGGCAGATGCATTTGTATCAGCTGGAAGCACCGGTGCTATATTAGTTGGTGGTCAGATGATCGTTGGAAGGATCAAAGGTATTGAGCGAGCACCGTTAGCGCCATTGATCCCAACGGCCAAAGGACCGGCATTGCTGATCGATTGTGGAGCAAATGTAGATGCCAGAGCTTCTCATTTGGTGCAGTTTGCACAGATGGGATCCATTTATATGAAACACGTTGTTGGAGTAGACAATCCTAAAGTTGCTATTGTAAATATTGGTGCAGAAGAAGAAAAAGGAAACCAATTGGTGAAAGAAACATATCCTTTATTGAAAGAATGTAAAGATATTAATTTTACCGGAAGTATTGAAGCAAGAGACATTCCGAAGGGTGATGCCGATGTTATTGTATGTGAGGCATTTGTTGGTAATGTTATTTTGAAATTATACGAGGGATTGGCAGGGACACTGCTTTCTAAGGTGAAGCAGGGGCTCATGTCTACACTTCGCAGTAAGATAGGTGCATTGCTGATCAAGCCGGCATTGAAAAAGACAATGAAAGAGTTTAACACGGATGATCATGGTGGAGCACCATTGCTTGGCTTGAGAGGGTTAGTTGTTAAAACGCATGGCAGCTCCAATGCGAAAGATGTCAAAATGGGCATTTTGCAGTGTGTGCAGTTTACCGAAGAGCAGATCAATGAAAAGATCAAAGAGAATCTTGCAGTAAAGCAGGAAGATTAGCGAATAGTATGAGATGGGAAAGGAATGAGTGTTTCTTATGGAGTTTGAAAAGCTGCAGATGATCATTGCAGAAGTTCTGGGCAAAGACTCGGAGCAGATTTATGCCAAAGCGCGGCTGGTGGAGGATCTGGGAGTGGATTCTCTGGAAGTTTTTCAGATCATTATGGGAATGGAAGACACGTTTGATGTTATTTTAGAGGAAGAAGCGGTGTATCAGGTGAAGACGGTACAGGATCTGTGCAATCTTGTGATGATACCTGTATAAAAAGGAGTATGATGAACAGTGAGACAGGAAAAGATAATTGAGTTTGAAAAAAAGATTGGATACACGTTTGAAAATCCGTATCTGTTGGTGACGGCATTGACTCACAGTTCGTATTCAAATGAAAAACGACTGAAAAAATATAAATGCAATGAGCGTTTGGAGTTTTTGGGGGACGCTGTATTAGAGTTGATCTCCAGCGAGTATATTTTTAAGGAAAATCCGCAGAAACCAGAGGGAGATCTTACAAGGATACGGGCAAGTTATGTCTGTGAACCGACGCTAGCAGCTTGTGCGCGAGATATTTCTTTGGGAGATTATCTGCTTTTGGGCAAAGGAGAGGATCGCACCGGGGGCAGAGAGCGGGATTCTATTTTGTCCGATGCCATGGAGGCTACGATCGGTGCTGTTTATCTGGATGGAGGATTTGCCAGAGCAAAAGAGTATGTCGAGGCATTTGTGCTGCGTGATATCGAGAACAAAAAGTTGTTTTATGACAGCAAAACGATCCTGCAGGAGATTGTGCAAGGAAGACATCTTGCATTGGCATATCAGCTGGTGAAAGAAACCGGACCGGATCACTGTAAATCATTTGAGGTTGCTGCGATGATCAACGGTAAAAAGATAGCGGTCGGGACAGGAAGAACAAAGAAAAAAGCAGAGCAGTCGGCAGCGTATGAGGCAATTCTTGCTTTGCGGGAGAAATGAGGTAAGGGATGTATTTAAAAAGTTTGGAGGTACATGGCTTTAAGTCGTTTGCCAATAAATTAGTATTTGAATTCCATAACGGAATCACTGCTATCGTTGGACCAAATGGCAGTGGTAAGAGTAACGTGGCGGATGCTGTCAGATGGGTGCTTGGTGAACAGAGTGCCAAACAGCTTCGTGGAGCGAAGATGGAAGATGTCATTTTTGCCGGAACACAGCTTCGTAAGCCACAGGGCTTTGCGTATGTGGCGATCACGATCAATAATGAAGATCACAAGTTGAAAGTGCCGTATGAAGAGGTAAAGATTGCTCGACGGGTATACCGATCCGGTGAAAGCGAGTACCTGCTCAACGGTGCTTCGTGTCGTTTGCGGGATATTCAGGAATTACTGTTAGATACCGGTATTGGTAAGGAAGGTTATTCTATTATCGGGCAGGGTCAGATTGATAAGATCTTAAGTGGTAAGCCGGAAGAGCGTCGCGAGCTTTTTGACGAGGCTGCCGGTATTGTGAAGTTCAAAAAGCGCAAAACGGTTGCTGAGAAGAATTTAGAGGAAGAGCAGCAAAATCTTGTGCGAATCGAAGATATTTTATCGGAGTTGGAAAAACAGGTTGAGCCATTGGAGGCGCAATCCGAAAAAGCAAAAGAATATTTGAGTTACCGTGATGAGCTGCGCAATCTGGATATCAATGTATTTTTGCAGGATTACAAAGAAAACAGTGCTTCCATGGAGGAACTTCGCGAGAAGGAAAGTATTGCAGATGGAGATCTGGCTAAGACAAAGGAAGAATATGAAACGGTCAAGACAGAATATATTCAATTAGAAGAGGCACTGGATAAACATACGCGGAATCTGGAAGAATGCCGTGAAACGCTGAGTGCTGATAAAGTGAAGTTGAATCAGCAGGAAGGCGATATAAAAGTATTAGAGGAGCAGATCAATGCGGTGCGCCAAAGCGAGCTGTATTATCGTGAGCAGATAGAGAACTACCGTGCCAAAGTGTCTGAACTGGAAAGCGAACAAGAAGAGCATCGCGCAAAAACGAAAGAATTTGAAGATAAATTACAGCAGATGGAACAGTCCCGTCAGGATGTTACTGCTAAGCGGGAAAAGACCGGCAATGAGATCGCACTTCTCGAGCAGGAGATCGCAGGTCACAATGAGGCGATCGCACAGGCAAAAGATGCAAATACGGATGTTGTGACGCAGGAAGAACGCTTTCAAACGCTGTTAGAGCAGAACAATATCAAAAAAGTGGAACTGACAAAACGGATCTTGGAAAATAAAACGCAAACGGCCGGTTTGCAGGAGATTTTAGACCGAGAGCAAAGCAATCTGCAGGAGATCTCGGATAAGATACAAGCGTTAGATGATGCCGGAGCAGAACTCGCACATTCTGTCAAGCATATGCAGGGACAGACAGAGCAGTTAAATCTCGAGCGCCGGGAGACGGAGCGACAGTATCACATGGATCATTCCAGACTGCGTTCTCTGCAAAATATGACAGAGCGCTATGAGGGGTTTGGGCAGAGCATCAAGCGTGTTATGGAGCAAAAGCCGAATTATCCGGGCATTGTCGGAGTTGTGGCAGATATTATCCGCGTAAATAAAAAGTATGAGATCGCAGTGGAAACTGCACTTGGCGGCAGCATTCAAAATATCGTGACCGATAATGAGCAGACCGCCAAAAGTATGATCGCTCATTTAAAAAAGAATCGCTACGGCAGAGCTACATTTTTGCCGTTGACCAATATACATACAAAGGCAGCAAGCCGCGCACAAAATATTATGGCAGAGCCGGGTGTGATCGGTATGGCATCCACCCTTGTAGAGGCAGAAGATCGCTTCTCAGAATTGGTAGAATATTTGCTGGGACGTTTTGTTGTAGTTGATCATATCGATCATGCGATCGCTTTGGCCAAGAAGTATCATCACACGATACGTATCGTTACGACAGAGGGTGAACTCTTAAATCCGGGTGGTTCTATGTCCGGTGGTGCTTTTCGTAACAACAATAATCTGTTGGGAAGACGCCGCGAGATGGAGGAACTTGAGCAGCAGACGAAGAAATGGAAAGCGCGCCTTACCGAAATCGATGCAGATATTGCCAAGTATGAGAAAGATGGTGCGCAGATCCGTCAGAAGATCGAGACAAATCATCACCTGCGAGAAGAACTGGTATTGCAGCAAAATACTGCAAAATTGCAATATGATCGTGCAAACCGCGATATGGAACAAGCGAAGGAACAGCTTGATCACATTCGTTTTGAAAGTCAGGGGATCGAGGGACAGAAAAAGGAGCTGCAGGTTGAATTAGATAAGCTGCAGGATCAACGTAAGGAAAATGAGGATCAGAATAAGATCCGCGAAGAGCGCATTGCAGAGTGTACGGACAAGCTTGATCAGGTCCGGGAGCAGCAAAGACAATTAGAGACAGAAGATGCACAGCTCCAATTGGACTATACAACATTGGAGCAGAAGAAACAGTTTCAGCAGGAAAATGTGAATCGTGTTGCCGGAGAACTGCAGAATATTTGCCAGCAGATGGAGGAAGCATCCGGGAATAATATGCAGGCAGATGAGCGGGTACGTCAAAAAGAGGCACAGATCGCGGATTTAAGACAGCAGATGGATCAGCTTTCTGTGCAGATCACGACGTTGACAGAGATGGTTGAGCAGAAAGTGCAGAAACGTGAGGAGCTGACAACGAGGCAGAAAGGCTTTTTTGAGCGTCGGGAGAGCTTATCGGAGCAGATGAATGCATTGGATAAAGAGGTGTTCCGCCTGCGCAACAGTCAGGAAAAACTGCAGGAAAAGATGGATTCTTACACGAACTATATGTGGGAGCAGTATGAATTGACCTTTAGTAAAGCGGAAGAAATTCGTGTAGCGTTAAATATGTCCGGGGCGCAAATGCGTGCCCAGATCAAAACCCTAAAAGGCAAGATCAAAGGCTTAGGGGATGTCAATGTCAATGCAATTGAACAGTACCGGGAGCTAATGGAACGCTATGAACTGCTTAACGGCCAGCATGATGATCTCATTAAGGCAGCCGATGTCTTACGCGGCATTATCGAGGAACTGGATACTGAGATGAGAAAACAGTTTGAAGAACAGTTTGCTGAAATTCAGACACGTTTTGATAAAGTGTTTAAGGAACTATTTGGTGGTGGACGTGGAGCACTGGAGTTGACAGAGGGAGAAGATGTCCTTGAGGCAGGCATTAAGATCGTTGCCCAGCCACCGGGAAAGAAACTGCAAAATATGATGCAGATGTCCGGTGGAGAGAAAGCTCTGACAGCGATCGCGCTGCTTTTTGCCATCCAAAGTCTGAAACCATCTCCGTTTTGTCTGTTGGACGAGATCGAGGCAGCGTTGGATGATTCTAATGTAGGGCGTTATGCCAATTATCTGCATAAATTGACCGAAAATACACAGTTTATCGTTATTACGCATCGACGTGGTACGATGAATGCTGCAGATATCCTGTATGGTATCACTATGCAGGAAAAGGGAGTATCTACGTTGGTTTCTGTCAGTCTGTTGGATGAAAAAGAGATTGCCAATTAGATGGACAGATTGTCGGCATTTGAAACATATTGTATCTGATGTTGCATTTTAGCAGTAAAACAGGTAATATAGTAAGATGGTGCATAAAAAAGAATAACATGGAGAGTGAATATGAGTGAAAAAAAGGGATTTTTCAGCAGACTGAAAGACGGACTGACAAAAACACGAGACAACTTTGTCGCTGGAATTGACAATATATTCAACGGCTTTTCGGAGATTGACGATGATTTCTATGAAGAGCTCGAAGAAGTGCTTATTATGGCAGATATTGGTGTAAATACTACGTCAAAGATCATTGAGAATCTGCAGCAAAAAGTCAAAGAGCAGAAGATCAAAGAGATCAGTGTCTGCAAGCAACTGTTGATCGACAGTATCAAAGATCAGATGCGCGTGGATGAACATGCATATGACTATGAGAATGAGACTTCGGTAGTATTGTTGATCGGTGTCAACGGCGTTGGAAAAACAACGTCAGTAGGCAAGTTGGCAGGACAGTTCAAAAACAATGGTAAGAAAGTGATACTTGCAGCTGCTGACACATTTCGTGCGGCAGCAATTGAACAGCTTACCGAATGGGCAAATCGTGCAGGCGTGGAGTTGATCTCCGGTCAGGAAGGCGGTGATCCGGCAGCAGTTGTGTATGATGCCGTAAATGCAGCAAAGGCAAGAAAGGCAGATATTTTGCTCTGTGATACAGCCGGACGACTTCATAACAAGAAAAATTTGATGGAGGAGCTGCGCAAGATCAATCGAATTATTGAACGTGAATATCCGGATGCACATCGGGAGACACTGGTTGTATTGGATGGAACGACGGGACAGAATGCATTAGCACAGGCAAAACAGTTTGGCGAAGTGGCAGACATTACCGGAATCATTTTGACAAAATTAGATGGTACGGCCAAAGGTGGGATTGCGATCGCAATTCAATCAGAGCTGCATGTACCGGTGAAATATATTGGTATTGGAGAGCAGATTGATGATCTGCAGAAATTTGATGCAGATCAATTTGTTGACGCACTGTTTGAATGATTGACAGGATAAAAAGAAAATTCATTGGAGGATAGTAACATGATGACATTAGATAAGTTTGAAGAAGCTTCAGAAAAGGTTAAGGAAGTCGTACTTCCGACCAATCTGATCTATAGCGAGTACTTTTCAGAACAGACAGGAAATAAAGTATATCTGAAACCGGAAAATATGCAGTACACAGGAGCTTATAAGGTGCGAGGCGCTTATTATAAGATCAGTACAATGTCATCGGACGAAAGAGAAAAAGGATTGATTACGGCATCTGCAGGAAATCATGCGCAGGGAGTTGCCTACGCGGCCAAATTATATGGTGTTCCGGCAACGATCGTAATGCCGACAACGACGCCGTTGATAAAAGTGAATCGAACGAAAGGTTATGGCGCTAACGTGGTACTGCATGGATCAGTATACGATGAAGCCTGCCAGAAAGCGTTGGAATTGGCAGAGAAGAGCGGTGCTACTTTTGTACATCCGTTTAATGATGAAACCGTTGCAACCGGTCAGGGAACGATTGCAATGGAAATCTTTAAGGAACTGCCGACAGTAGACATTATTTTGGTCCCGATCGGTGGTGGTGGACTGGCAGCCGGTGTTTCAACACTTGCTAAGCTGTTAAATCCGAACATCAAAGTGATCGGCGTAGAGCCGGCAGGCGCAAGCTGTATGAAAGCATCTTTAGATGCGGGCAAAGTAGTTACACTGCCAAATGTAGAGACAATTGCGGATGGAACCGCTGTTAAGACTCCGGGAGATAAGATTTTCCCATATATACAGAAAAATATTGACGAGATCATTGCTGTTGAGGATGAAGAGTTGATCGTCAATTTCTTAGATATTTTGGAAAACCATAAGATGTTAGTAGAAAACTCAGGCTTGCTTACTGTGGCAGCATTAAAGCATCTCGACTGCAAGGGCAAACGGGTCGTTTCAATCTTAAGTGGCGGTAATATGGACATTATTACGTTGTCTTCCGTCGTTCAGCATGGACTGATCGCCCGCGGCAGAGTATTTACCGTTGCCGTACAGTTACCGGACAGACCGGGTGAACTTGTCAACGTAGCGGATATTATCGCAAAAGAAAAAGGAAATGTTATCCGCTTAGAGCATAATCAGTTTGTCAGCATCAATCGTAATGCGGCAGTTGAGCTTCGGATCACGCTTGAGGCATTTGGACAGGAGCACAAAAATGAGATCTTAAAGGCGCTTCGTGACAAGGGGTATGACGCAAAAGAAGAGACACCGACAGGTATGTATTAGAAAGGAATGGTTGTTTTATGGCAGGAACAGAAAATACAAAGGCATCAGAATTGTTGCACACACCCGGTGGAGTGCGGGATATTTATGGAAGTGCTTGTGCCAGAAAGCTGGAGGTACAGCATTCGTTAGAGCAGGTGATGCATTCCTATGGATTTCGAAATGTGCAGACACCGACGTTTGAGTATTTTGATATTTTTAATAAAGAACGTGGAACAGCTGCATCCAATGAGATGTTTAAGTTCTTTGACCGTGGCAACAATACACTAGTATTGCGACCGGACATGACGCCGGCAATCGCACGCTGTGTTGCCAAATATTTCCGTGAGGAGACTGAGCAGATGCGTTTCTGCTACACGGCACAGACTTTTGTCAGTACCGGACAATACAAGGGTAAATTACAGGAAGTGACACAGGTTGGAGCAGAGCTTTTTATGGATGACAGCTCCGATGCGGATGCAGAGATGTTAGCATTGACGATAGAATGTCTGTTAGAGAGCGGTTTGAAGGAATTTCAGATCGAAGTGGGACATGCCGATCTGTTCCGGGCTTTGGTAGAGGAAGCAGGCTTTGAGGAGGAGACGATCGAGACGCTGCGTGATCTGATCGAGAGCAAAAACTTCTTTGGCGTGGAAGAATTGTTAGGAAAGCTCACGGTACAGCAGGGGTTAAAAGAGGTCTTTGTGAAACTGCCGGAACTATTAGAAAACTTAAAAGAGGCGGCGGATTTTGTGCGTGCGAGAAGTAAGAGCGAGCGCGTATATAAAGCATTAGAACGCTTGGAAAAATTAGAAGAGATCTTAAAGATATATGGTTTAGAAGATTATGTCACGATCGATCTCAGTATGCTGAGTCATTACAGCTATTATACAGGAGTTGTATTCCGTGCCTATACATATGGAAATGGTGAGGCGATCGCCAGCGGTGGCCGCTATGACGGTTTGGTGGCACAGTTTGGCAAAGAGGCGCCGGCAATCGGTTTGGTTATCGTATTAGACCAGTTGATGATCGCAATGGAGCGTCAGAAGCTGTTTGGGGAGACTGCACTTGGCGGAACACTTTTGGTGTATCCGAAAGAGGTGCGTGCGCAGGCTTTGCAGGAGGCTAAGAAAATGCGTGAAGGTGGACAAGTTGTTCAGATGATGCGCAAATCTTCCAAAAAAGAAATTGAAGAATATGTTGCTTACGCAAAACGCAACGGTAATGATTCTTTGATCTACCTGACGAAAGATGGCGAAAAACAGCAGATGATAGAGGCGAAATAAGTAGGAGGATAGCGATGAAATACATAACATTTGCCCTGGCAAAAGGGCGTTTGGCAAAACAGACATTAGCGCTGTTAGAGCAGATTGGTATTACATGTGAGGAAATGAAGGATGAGAAAACGCGTAAGCTGATCTTTGTAAATGAAGAACTTGGTTTTAAGTTTTTCCTTTCGAAAGCATCGGATGTTCCGACTTATGTTGAAATGGGTGCTGCTGATATTGGTGTAGTCGGTAAGGATACCATTTTGGAAGAAGGCCGCAAGTTATACGAAGTATTGGATCTCAATTGCGGCAAATGCCGTATGTGTGTTGCAGGACCGAAAGAGGCGAAGGAACGCTTGAATGACGGTTCCCTGATCCGTGTGGCAAGCAAGTATCCTCGCATTGCAAAGGATTATTTTTATAATGTCAAACATCAGACAGTTGAGATCATTAAACTGAATGGGTCGGTAGAGCTTGCTCCAATCGTTGGTCTGTCAGAAGTGATCGTGGATATTGTTGAGACAGGTTCGACACTGCGTGAAAACGGTTTGGAAGTATTGGAAGAGATCTGTCCGTTATCGGCGAGAGTGGTTGTTAATGAAGTGAGTATGAAGATGCAGCATGAGCGTATTACAAAGTTGATCCGAGATCTGCGGGAAGTTATTCCACAGTAACATAGAAAGAGGAGGAAATTACGATGAGAATTGTAAAGCTGACACAAAAAGAGCGCGAAAATATTTTGGAAAATCTTTTGAAAAGAAGTCCGAATCAATATAGCAAATTTGAGACAACGGTTCGCGATATTTTGGATAAAGTGAAAGCAGAAGGTGACCAGGCACTGTTTGCGTATACAGAACAGTTTGATGGTGTAAAGATCACTGAGGAAACCTTCCGTGTTACCGAAGAAGAAATTGCTGAGGCATACGAAAAAGTAGATTCTCATCTGATTGAAATCATTCGTAAGGCGTTAGTGAATATTCGTGATTACCACCAGAAACAGGTTCGATACAGTTGGTTTGACAGCAAACCGGATGGCACGCTGTTAGGTCAGAAAGTAACGGCACTGGAACGTGTTGGTGTATATGTTCCGGGTGGCAAAGCAGTATATCCGTCATCGGTTCTGATGAATATTGTTCCGGCAAAGGTGGCAGGAGTAGAACGTATCGTTATGACAACACCGCCGGGAAAAGATGGCAAAGTATATCCGATCACATTGGTTGCAGCCAAAGAGGCTGGCGTCGATGAGATTTATAAAGTGGGTGGAGCACAGGCAATCGGTGCTTTGGCATATGGAACCGAAAGCATCAAAAAGGTTGATAAGATCGTGGGACCAGGTAATATTTTTGTGGCACTGGCCAAGAAAGCGGTATATGGACATGTCAGCATTGACTCGATCGCCGGCCCGAGTGAGATTTTAGTACTGGCAGATGAGACAGCCAACCCACGTTATGTAGCTGCTGACTTATTGTCACAGGCAGAACATGATGAGATGGCATCTGCGATCCTGATCACGACTAGCGAAGAGCTGGCTGATAAAGTATCCGAAGAAGTTGATGGTTTTGTGAAAAAATTATCCCGTCAGGAGATCATCCAAAAATCATTGGATTCTTACGGTTATATTCTGGTTGCAGATACGATGGAAGAGGCGATTGAAACAGCTAACGAGATTGCTTCAGAGCATTTAGAGATCGTTACGAAAAATCCATTCGATACAATGACGAGAATCCGTAACGCCGGAGCGATTTTCTTAGGAGAGTACAGCAGTGAGCCTTTGGGTGATTATTTTGCAGGACCAAACCATGTGCTTCCGACAAATGGCACTGCGAAGTTTTTCTCTCCACTGTCGGTCGATGACTTTATTAAGAAGTCCAGTATCATTTCCTATTCCCGAGAGGCACTGGAGCTGGTACATCAGGATATCGAGGACTTTGCAACTGCTGAGAAGCTGACTGCACATGCAAATTCAATCGCTGTTCGATTCGAACAATAATTGGAATACAAATTGCAAACTTTTGAAAAATCGGGTAAAATAAAAGGAAAAGCAAAGAAATGAGGATTCCTATGGAACAGAACGTGAAGTGCCGTCAGGCTGAGGTGACAAGAAAGACCGGAGAAACGGATATTACGATCCGTTTAAATTTGGATGGAACAGGGAAAGCTTCTATTCAGACCGGGATTGGATTCTTTGATCATATGTTGAATAGTTTTGCCAGACATGGGTTGTTTGATCTGGAAGTACAGGCAAAGGGTGATCTGGAGGTGGACTGCCATCATACGATAGAGGACACCGGAATTGTTTTGGGTGAGGCGATCCGTCAGGCTATAGGGGATAAAAAGGGCATCTGCCGTTTTGGCGAGTGCATCTTGCCGATGGATGAAACGCTAGTACTATGTGCATTGGATCTGTCAGGCAGACCATACCTGCGCTATCATCTGGACCTTACAGTTCCATCTGTGGGACAGTTCGATACAGAGATGGTTCATGAATTCTTTTATGCAGTAAGCTATGCAGCAGGAATGAATCTTCATGTAAAACAGCTCGATGGGGAGAACAATCATCACATTATTGAGGCTGCTTTTAAGTCGTTTGCAAAAGCATTGGATCGTGCAGTGAGTTATGACGGACGTATATCCGATGTATTATCAACCAAAGGAAGCCTATAGGAGGACGATTATGAACCACAAAAAGATAATTCCTTTTATTAATGCAGAGAATGAGTATCCTGCAAATGTCATTCAGTTGGCAAACCGCTATTCCTGTGAGGGAGCGGACGAATTGTTTTTATATAATTATACCGGAGATGAAGCTTCCAGAGAGGAGTTTTTGTCTACCGTGCGGGAGATTGAAAAACAGATCGACATTCCATTTACGGTCGGAATCTATGTATCACGGTTTGAGGATGCCAAAAAGGCACTCTATACCGGAGCAAGTTCTGTTGTGATCCGTAAGGCTTTGCTGCCGGAGGAGAAAGAATTAAATGAGATCCTGCGCCGTTTTGATCGTGATAAACTGGCTGTGGAAGTTGACATGAAGGCTGATTTTCAAAATGCGGAACAGCTCAATGCTTTTTATGAGCAGGGATTTGGCACGGTCGTGTTAAAGCATATTGATACGACAAAGAGTTTTAGTGATGCGATCGATCAGTGCAAAATGACGGTTTTGATCCGAGATGGATTGATCCGTAATGATCTAAGTGAGTTGCTTTCCTATAGCAATGTATACGGTGTATCAACTAATTATTTTGAGGACAAAGATATTTATAAAGCAAAACGTGCATTGAAGCAGAATGGTATAGCTGTGGAAGTTTTTGAAAGCCTGATTGATTTTGCTGATTTTAAGCTGGATGCCAATGGGTTGATCCCGGCAATTGTGCAGGATTACCGCACCGGTGAAGTTCTTATGCTTGGATATATGAATGAGGAGTCTTATGCGAAGACGATCGAAACAGGCCGCATGACATATTTCAGCCGAAGCAGACAGAAACTTTGGTTAAAGGGTGAAACTTCCGGTCATTTTCAGTATGTTAAATCATTGTCGTTAGATTGTGATAATGATACGATTCTTGCTAAAGTGCGTCAGATCGGTGCTGCCTGTCATACCGGCAATCGAAGCTGTTTTTTCAAAGAATTGGCCAAGAAAGAATATATTCAGACGAATCCTCTTACCGTATTGATGGAAGATTACAACGTTATTATGGAACGAAAAAATCATCCAAAGGAAGGTTCGTATACGAATTATCTGTTTGATAAGGGAATCGATAAGATTCTTAAGAAATGTGGAGAAGAGGCAACGGAGATTGTGATCGCTGCCAAAAATCCGGATGCAGAAGAGCTGCGCTATGAGATTGCAGATTTCCTGTATCATATGATGGTCCTGATGGCAGAATGTGGTTTGGACTGGAATGATATCACGAAGGAATTGGTGAATCGCAGGTAATAATAAGAAGGAGGAGAAGATATGATTGGTGTTTTGTTAGCAAAGGGGATTGCTGATCTGTCCTTTGGAGGTGCGCTGCTTTGGTATGTCGTTAAATATATCGTCAGTGCTGCTCTTGCCGTCGCAGCGGTTATGTTGGGAATCCGCCTGCGCAAAAATAAAAACGCAAAGACAGAGCAGTTAGCAGTGGATAAGGAAAGTGCTCATGGAAATTGAGAAAAAATATCAGATCAAAGAAATGCCTTGTTTGGATGGAGCTATGACAAAGGAAATGGAGCAGGGGTATCTCTGCACGGATCCGGTAGTGCGTATCAGACGAAGCAATGACAAGTATATTTTGACCTGTAAATCCTTTGATGGAATGATTGGCGAAAGACGGGCGGATGTTCGTATGTGCCAGGAGTATGAGATAAACCTGCCGGAGGAAAGTTATAAGCATCTGCGCCAGAAGGTAGATGGCGGCTTGATCTCTAAGACACGGTATATTATTCCGTTAGCAGATGGACATATTGCGGAATTAGATGTATTTCATGGTCCCTTAGAGGGACTTCGTTTTGTTGAAGTGGAATTTCAGGATGAGGAAGATGCAGATCTGTTTGTTCCGCCGGAATGGTTTGGTCAAAATGTAAGTGGTGATAAACGTTATTCCAACAGTTTTTTGTCAACGCAGACAGGGCTGGAAGCGTTTTTGTAAATACAAAGTAAATCCGAATGAAGACAAAATAATGCGACTACAGGGAAATTCGGTTACTGCAATAAAAAATAATGGAGGCACATTATGTTTAAAATTTTAAAGAAAGAATACCTTGCCAATAATATCTGGCTTATGGATATTGAGGCACCAAGAGTGGCAAAACACTGTCAGCCGGGTCAGTTTGTCATTGTCAAGACCGATGAAAAAGGAGAGCGTATTCCGCTTACGGTATGTGATTATGACCGCGAGCAGGGAAGTGTTACGATTGTATTTCAGACAGTTGGAGCATCTACTACGGAGATGGCAAAGTATGAGGTTGGAGAATCCTTTATGGATTTTGTAGGACCGCTTGGATGTGCATCTGAGTTGATCAAGATGCCATTAGATGAGTTGAAAAAGGAGAAGATCCTTTTTGTATGTGGTGGTGTAGGTACTGCACCGGTATATCCACAGGTAAAATGGATGAAAGAACATGGTGTTGATGTCGATGTTATTATCGGCGCCCGCACAAAAGATATTATTATTTTGGAAAATGAGATGCGCAAAGTAGCTGCGAATCTTTATATTGCTACCGATGATGGTTCTTATGAGTTCAAAGGTAACGGCTGTGACAAGATCAATGATCTGATCGGACAGGGTAAGGAATATACGAAGGTTGTAGCGATTGGACCGATGATCATGATGAAATTTGTATGTAAGCTTACAAAAGAGCTCGGTATCCCTACGATCGTCAGCATGAACCCGATTATGGTCGATGGAACAGGTATGTGTGGTGCGTGTCGTTTGAAAGTTGGCGATGAGATCAAATTTGCCTGTGTAGATGGACCTGAGTTTGATGGACATTTGGTTGACTTTGACCAGGCAATGCTGCGTCAGCGTATGTACAAGACAGAAGAAGGCAGAGCAATGTTGAAATTGCAGGAAGGTGATACCCATCACGGTGGATGTGGCCAGTGCCATTAATGATAGAACAAAATAGAATAAACACTTCGAATGGAGGATAACAATGGAAGTAGATGTAATGAAGAGAGTTCCTGTACGTGAGCAGGACCCGAAGGTACGTGCCAAGAACTTTGAAGAAGTATGTCTTGGATACAATAGAGAAGAGGCAACGGCAGAGGCATCTCGCTGCCTGCAGTGTAAAAATCCGCAGTGTGTGAAAGGCTGTCCGGTAAATATTGATATTCCGGGATTTATTGGCAAGCTCGTAGAGGGCAGTGTAGAAGATGCTTATCATGTGATCAGTAAGTACTCTGCACTTCCGGCTGTATGTGGTCGTGTATGTCCACAGGAGAGCCAGTGTGAGTCCAAATGTATCCGCGGAATCAAAGGTGATGCTGTTTCTATCGGTAAGCTAGAGCGCTATGTTGCAGATACAGCAAGAGAAGAAGGCATTAAGCCGGCACCTGCAGAGACGAAGAACGGCAAGAAAGTTGCTGTGATCGGTTCCGGACCTGCAGGACTTACCTGTGCAGGAGATCTTGCAAAGCTTGGTTACGATGTTACTATTTTTGAGGCGCTGCATAAGGCTGGTGGCGTATTATCTTATGGTATTCCGGAGTTCCGTCTGCCAAAGACAAAAGTAGTAGATAAGGAAGTAGAAAACGTACAGTCACTGGGCGTTAAGATTGAGACAAACGTTGTGATCGGTAAGGCAACAACAATAGATGAGTTATTAGAAGAGGAAGGATTCGATGCGGTATTCGTAGGATCCGGTGCAGGTCTTCCTAGATTTATGGGCATTCCGGGCGAGAATGCCAATGGCGTTTTCTCTGCCAATGAGTATTTGACCAGAAGTAACCTTATGAAAGCCTTTGACGAGAACTATGACACACCGATCATTGCCGGCAAGAAAGTTGCTGTTGTTGGTGGTGGTAACGTAGCAATGGATGCAGCCAGAACTGCACTTCGTCTGGGGGCTGAAGTTCATATTGTATATCGACGCAGCGAAGAAGAACTTCCTGCACGTGTCGAGGAAGTGCATCATGCAAAGGAAGAGGGAATTATTTTTGATCTCCTCACAAATCCAACACAGATCTTTACCGATGAAGATGGTAACGTTTCCGGTATGGAATGCATCCGTATGGAGCTTGGTGAGCCGGATGAATCCGGAAGACGCAGACCGGTGGAGATTGCCGGATCTGAGTTTACGCTGGATGTAGATACCGTTATCATGTCTTTGGGAACCAGCCCAAATCCATTGATCTCTTCGACAACGAAGGGATTAGAGACAAACCGTCGTAAATGTATCGTTGCGGAGGAGCAGAATGGTCAGACATCAAAGGCAAAGGTATATGCCGGTGGTGATGCTGTTACCGGTGCTGCTACGGTTATTTTGGCAATGGGAGCCGGTAAAGCTGCTGCAAAGGGTATTCATGAATTCCTGAGCAAGTAATACGTATAAGTGAGTTTGCTGCCACGTAAGACCATGGACTGCAAATGGCGAGATCGTATTAACGAATAAACCGGATATCGGACTGTCGGAAGAGAGAACTCTTCCGGCGGTCTTTTTTACTTTAATTAATAACTGAAACTGCTGTTGTGTAGTGTGCGATCACCGCACAAAGTACTTGAAAGTACGAATTTATAGGGATTCTCCGGGATTTTTGGTGAAAAAATTGTGCATATTGTATGGTTTGAAAGAGCAAAAAAGACAAATTGCACAAAATCAGGGTTGTTAATTGTTGTATTATCTGATTTTCTTTGTGAGAATTGCTATTTATGAGCATTTTTATTAGTACATACGTCCATTGCCCGGATGATATCATTTTGGTACGATATTACTAGTCCAGTGAGTGAGAGACATACACAAGATTTCAGTTTGCTGGACTGGAAAATCCAATTGTCAGGCAGATCATCTGATTGACATTCTAAGTTTTTGAAGGGTCTTTTGTTCATAATCACATTGAGAGAGTAAAGCAGCTTTCATATAGTATTTCTATTCATGATTTATTTCAGAATAAGTTCCCATATCGGACAAATCTACCTTTTACTAAAACACGATTTCTTCCATCGCTGTGCAACAGGGCAAAGAGAGGGATGATAGCTGTAGACAGCATAGAAGAGAACCGGATTTTCCAATGGAGTCGTTCATTAGGTTTCTCGAGGTTATAAGCTTTGATAGGGTGGGAGTATCGGGAAACCTCAAATTCAGCACAGATGAAACGGGCTGTTATAGCTTGTTTTGTCGAGAGTACATCAAGCAAATAGGGTATGGAGGAGATTATAGGATGTATGATTTTGAAGAGTTTAAAAATGTTATGGAACAGATGGTAAAAGAAAAATTTTCGGAGGGATATCAGGTCGAACGGCATAAAGTGATCAAAAACAATCAACTTGAATTGGATAGTTTGGTAATATTGGCAGAGGATGCTAATGTATCACCACAGTTTTATATGCAGCAGCTCTATCCAAGATATGAACAGGGAGAGACGATGGAACAGTTAGTAGCTGACATTGTTTCGACCTATCACGAAACAGCCAAAAACAATCGGTTCGACAGTGAGAATCTTACATTGGAGGCGTGTCGGGAACAAATTATTTACCGCGTGGTATCTTTAGAGAAAAATGAAGAGCAGTTGGCGGAAGTTCCTTACATTCCATTTATGGATCTGGCAATCACCTTTCATTGTCTGATGGTGCAGGATGAACATGGAATTGCCTCTTTCCGGATCAGCCTTGATCTAATGCAGAAATGGGGATTGGATCATCAGACGTTGTTTACGATCGCACAAAACAATACGATGAAGCGTTTCCCGATTTCTATATGTCGTATGGAAACTATGTTATATGAGTTCTTTCAGCAGACAGATCATGAAAGCTCCTTGGATGATATTATGCAGACGGGGGATGAAAATATTTGGGGGAATCGAGCGTTTTGGGCAAAAAGTCGCGAAGGTGATCCATATGTTCTAACAAATTCGTCGAAGATTAATGGTGCGGCGGTTGTTTTGTATCCGCAATGCTTACAGCATATAGGAGAAAATATAGGAGGCAATTATTATTTGCTGCCTAGCAGCATCCACGAAATGATCATTATGCCGGAAAATGCAACAATGTCTCGGAAAGAATTGTGTGAGATGGTTACGGAGGTCAACGCGCAGTATGTTGAGCAGGATGAAGTATTATCGGATGCCGTTTATTATTATTCCTGTGTCAATAAAACATTGCAGATCTGCAACGGATAGCTTAATACATATCACTTATTAAGCGATATGAGGTTGTGAAAAAATTTGAGGGATGGGAAGTTATTACAAGTTTGTACTAAGTAGCTATTTAAAAAGAGTTGGAAATTGTGTATAATAGGAAAAAGAGTTTTGCTTAAACAGCAAAGGAGTGGATTTTATGGATATGGTAAATAGTATTGCCGATATGTCGATCGCGATGGCAGGCAATCAGTTGATGACTAATGTCAGCACGGCAGTTCTTGATATGACGATGGATACCTATCAGGAACAGGCTGCGGAACTGACTAAAATGATGGAGACTTCTGTGACTCCCCATTTAGGACAGCATATCGACATGACGATTTAAGAGGACAATGAAATGGAAACGAGACAGTCTTACGACTGGCTCGTTTCTTGATTACAAAAAAATGGAGTCTGTGGTAATTATGATGGAATGCTATAATGATATTGTGTTTGATCGTTTCGTGTGAGAAGAGTTTGTATGGGAGGATAGAATGATGAAAAAGAAGTTAAATATTAATTGGACAATAGTAGCAATTATATTGACGATAATCGGTGTTGGATATTTTATTTCATTGGTTCATGAGGTGAATGAGAAAGATCGTGAAAGAGAATATAATATACATCATTATTCCACAGGAAAGAGTTCATCAGGGAGTTATTCAACCGGTGGCAGCTCGTCAGGAACGTCGTCATATGGTAATAGTTCGACATCCGGCAGTAGTTCGTCTGGCAGCAGTACATCCGGGAGCAGCTCATCAGGAAGCAGTTCATCCTATAACAGAAATTACAACAGTGGATCTTCGAGTAAATCTTTTGATGCGGATGACTATGATGTAGATGGTTATTATGAAGATAATAAATCAGATTATGATAATTACGATGATGCCTATGATGCTTTTGAAGATGACGAGGATTCGTGGGATGATTATTGATGCAAATGGAATAGAGAAGCTTACCAATATTAAAAGTACACCAGATCCGTGCCTTGACGGTTATATTCCCTTATGCTATAATATTTCTCGCTGATTAATTGCACCTGTAGCTCAGTGGATAGAGCAACGGTTTCCGGAACCGTGTGCCGGGGGTTCGAGTCCCTCCAGGTGCGTTTTGATATTTGAGGAAGGATGTGGGTATATGCCGCTGCGATATAAAAAGTTTATTTTAATCTTTACGCTGGCAGTTATGTTTATCGGGTTGGGAACATTTTCTTTGATGGCTCCGGACCTTAATTTTTCGTTGTCAGCCACGAAGAGTGATGAACAGAATATAGCGGATGCGATAAAAGGCAAGTCGGATAAAGATATTAAAGAAGAGATCACCGATCTTGTGAAAGAATATTTTGATGCCAGACAGAAAGTAGATATGGATGCCTTGGCAGATTGTGTGACCGATGTGGACAACATTGACGAGCGCAAGTTGGTGGCGGCAGCGGAATATATTGAAAAATATGAGAATATTTCCTGCACGATCAAGGAAGGCTATGAAACAGGAAGTTATCGTGTTTACGCCTATCATGAAGATAAATTATATGATATTGATACAAAGATTCCATCGCTTACGGCATTATACATCAAGATGCAGCCGGATGGAAGATTTATGTTGCATTTTGGGACCTTGTCCGGCAAAGAGCAGAAGAAGATTGAAAAGCTGGATGCCAGCAAAGACGTCAAGGCGTTGCAGGATTCGGTTAATAAGAAATTAGAGGAGCTTCAAAGTACAAATCAAGAAGTTCGTGATTTCTGCAATATGTTGAATGAGTCTTCGGGCGATGGACCGGAAAGCACGGCTAATATTGATGAAGAAGCCGGAAGTGCGAATGGAGCAACCCCGGTGCCAACCGCACAGGGGGCACAGACACAAGCACCGGCGGCGACACAGGCTCCGGCGGCAACACAGGCACCGGCAGCGACGCAGGCACCAGCCGCTACACAGGCTGCACAGTAAATGAGGAAGTATAGGTAAGATAAGGTGATTCTTTTGAAGAGTCACCTTTTTCCATAAGGAAAGCAGGCAACACTGATGGGACTGCGTTTTGGGGTATACAGGCATGAAGCAGCATAAAAGAAGTTCGCAGAGTTACTTTGCGGATGGAGAAAGGAATGTAACAATAGTATGGCAGACAATACGGGAGTAAGGATTAATAAATTTTTAAGTGAAGCGGGGGTATGCTCGAGGCGCGAGGCTGATCGAATGGTGGAGCAGGGGCGCATCACGATTGATGATAAGCCGGTAACAGCCGGTACGAGAGTGCATGACGGAGCTGTTGTGCGGGTAGATGGACGCCAAGTGACCAAAGAAGAGGAAGAGATTTTTCTGGCGTTTTATAAGCCCAAGGGGATCGTTTGCACGACAGCGCAGGAGGAAAATGGAGAACCGATCAAGAATGTTGTAGATTATATTGATTATCCAAAGCGAGTTTATCCTGTCGGCAGATTGGATCAGGCTTCGGAAGGGCTATTGCTTTTGACCAATCAAGGCGATGTAATGGAAAAAATTCTGCGCAGCCGTTACGGACATGAAAAAGAATATTTTGTCAAGGTAGATCGTCCAATCCGCGATGAAGATTTACGTAAACTTGCCGCCGGTGTTCCGATTTTGGACACTGTAACAAAACCGTGCAAAGTGTGGCGGGAAGATGCGGATAGTTTTCATATCATATTGACGCAGGGATTAAATCGTCAGATCCGACGAATGTGTGAATATTTGGATTATCGGGTAACGCATTTGCGGCGTGACCGCGTGATGAATATTACATTAAAAGGGTTGAAAAAAGGCCGTTATCGCAGCTTGACGCCAATGGAGATCCGCGTGCTTCGCAAAGAACTGGAGCGGTAACGTCAGCATTTTCAGAAAGAATGGGGAATGATATGGAAGAGAAGAGAGCTAGGATCTTAGAGTTAGTAGAGCAGTTAAATCACGCGGCGGCAGTGTATTATCAGGGTCGTGATGAGGTTATGAGTAACTACGAATACGACAAACAATACGATGAATTACAGGCATTAGAAAAGGAGACGGGGATTGTTTTGGCGGGTAGTCCGACGCAGCGTGTAGGTTATGAGGTGCTTAGTGAGCTGCCAAAAGAACAACATCCTTCGCCGATGCTTTCTTTGGACAAGACAAAGGATACAGAACAATTAGCGGCTTGGCTTGGTGAGCATCCGGGTCTGCTTTCGTGGAAAATGGATGGGCTTACTATCGTACTTACGTATCAGGAGGGAACCCTGCAAAAGGCAGTTACCCGCGGTAATGGTCAGGTAGGAGAAGTCATTACCGGTAATGCCCGTATGTTTGATAATGTACCGTTGCAGATCCCGTTTCAGGGAGAATTGGTACTGCGCGGAGAAGCGGTGATTACGTATTCCAGATTTCGGGAGATCAATGAATCCCTTCCGATGGAAGAACAATATAAAAATCCGCGTAATTTGTGCAGCGGTTCTGTACGCCAGCTTGATAGCCGTGTTACGAAGAGCAGACATGTGAACTTTTTTGCTTTTTCGCTCGTGACGGCAGAAGGTGTTGATTTCGAAGATTCGCAGGAGAATAAATTCAAATTTTTGCAGGAACAGGGATTTACGGTTGTCGAATATGTTCGTGTTACCGGGGAGACATTGCCTGCAGCAGTGGCAGAATTTGCAGAAAAAATCGTCACCAATGATTTTCCGTCGGATGGCCTCGTACTTCTTATGGATGAGATCGCATACGGAGAGAGTTTGGGAAGAACCGCTAAATTTCCGCGAAATGCGATGGCTTTTAAGTGGGAAGATGAAATAGCCGAAACGGTGTTAGAGGAAGTGGAGTGGAGTGCCTCGAGAACGGGGTTGATCAATCCGGTTGCAGTGTTTGAGCCGGTGGAATTGGAAGGAACAACGGTAAGTCGTGCGAGTGTGCATAATGTCAGCATAGTTGAACAGCTTGCTTTGGGGGTTGGTGATCATATTCAGGTGTATAAAGCAAATATGATCATTCCACAGATTGCGGAAAATATGACACGAAGCGGGACGTTACCTATTCCGGAAGAATGTCCGGTGTGTCATAGTGCAACAGCCATTCATGAAGAAAATGGAGTGAAGGCTTTGTTTTGCGAAAATGCATCCTGTCCGGCTAAGAAGATCAAAAGTTTTTCACATTTTGTCAGCAGGGATGCGATGAATATTGACGGTATGTCAGAAGCAACGATCGAGAAATTGATGAATCAGGATATGATCCATGAACCTGCAGATCTGTTTCGATTAGATCGATATAAAGACCAGATCATTGCAATGGATGGGTTTGGCGAAAAATCTTACGAAAAAATGGTTCAGTCAGCGACAAAGGCGGCACATACGACGATCATTCGTTTTTTGTATAGTTTAGGCATTCCGAATGTAGGATTATCCAATGCCGGCCTAATCTGTCGCTATTGCGCATATGATTTTGATCGTGTTTTGACGGTTTCTGAAGAGGAGCTGACACAGATTGATGGCGTTGGTGCTGTGATCGCCAAAGCGGTAACAGATTATTTTGCGGTTGAGGCGAATCGACAAGTAGTGCAACATCTGTTACAATATATTACGCTCGAGAAAATTGCGGATGATAATGTATCGAAAGATATGGAGGGAAGCACGTTTGTAATTACCGGATCCGTTGAGCGGTTCAAAAACCGCAAAGAGCTGAAAGAGCTGATCGAATCGCATGGCGGAAAGGTGACAGGCAGTGTCACTTCTAAGACGAACTATTTGATCAACAACGATGCGATGAGCAACTCGACAAAAAATAAAAAAGCAAGAGAGCTTGGAATACCGATTTTGACGGAGCAAGCGTTTATAGAACAATATCACTTGTCCTAGCAGAAAAGTGCAGATATGCAGAAATGAGGTTTTATTATGCCAATTAAAGTACAAAATAATCTTCCGGCGAAAAAGATCATGGAGCAGGAAAATATATTTATGATGGACGAAACGCGTGCAACGACGCAGAATATCCGTCCACTGTATATTGCTGTTCTCAATCTGATGCCACTAAAGGAAGATACGGAGGTTCAGCTGCTACGCAGTTTATCCAATACGCCATTGCAGATCGAGATTACATTTTTGACAACAGCATCGTATATTGGTAAAAATACGACGCTCAGTCATTTGAATGAGTTTTATAAGACCTACGATGATGTAAAAGAACGTAAATTTGACGGTTTGATCATTACGGGTGCTCCGGTGGAGCAGATGGAATATGAGGAAGTGCAGTATTGGGAAGAACTGAAGCAGATCATGGAATGGTCTAAGGCGAATGTGACATCAACAATGCATATTTGCTGGGGGGCTCAGGCAGGATTGTATTATCATTATGGAATCAAGAAACATCTGCTTCCAAAGAAAATAGTTGGTGTGTATGAACATCGGGTACACCATCGAAAAGCACCGCTTCTTCGCGGATTTGACGATGTATTTTATGCACCACATTCCCGTTATACCGGAGTTGATCATGAGGCGATTGAAGCGTGTGACACGCTAACTGTACTTGCAGACTCCGACAAGGTGGGAGAACTGTTATTAGTATCTGATGATGGTAAGCAGATCTTTGTGATGGGACATTTGGAATATGATCGTCTGACGTTGGATTACGAATACAAGCGTGACAGTAAAAAAGGCTTAAATCCGGATCTGCCGGAGAATTATTATCCGGATGACGATTCGTCACAAAGGCCATTGCTTCGTTGGAGAGGTGCTTCCAATGCCTTGTTTTCAAACTGGGTCAATTACTACGTATACCAAAATACGCCTTATGAGTGGTCATAAATGTGAGTGCGTAGCCCCGTCATGGATTATTTGAAATTATGTGAGCAATTATTATGAAAAATGAAAACAAATTAAAATACGAAAAATATATTATGAATATATCCCTGATCGGAAGCGTTCTGTTTATGATCGCAGAAGGTGTTATGGCATTTTGGACGAGATCACATTCTATTTTGATGGACTGTATCTTTGATTTGACAGATCTGATCATGATCGGTCCGTTTTTATTATTGGTGCCATTGCTGTATAAGCCGGTAACAGAGCGCAGGCCATACGGTTTTGCCCAGGTGGAGTCATTGTTTGTCGTTATTAAGTACAGTGTGCTATTGGCGATCACGGTCCGACTGGTTTGGGATAACTTTTATGCGATATTGCATGGTGGTCGTGAAGTGGACGGCGGTAAGATTGCAGTGTTTGAGCTGATTGTTTGTGCGTGTTGTCTGATCGTTTATATGTTACTGCATTATTTTAGCAGACGTTATGCATCTATGACGATACAGGCAGAGATTTACATATGGAAGCTGGATGTGATCTCCAGTTTGGGTGTTTCTCTTGCATTTTTTGTAGAACAGTTCTTGCAAAAGACAACATGGAATCATCTGGCAGCTTATATTGATCCGATCGTTGCCATTATCATGTCGTGTTTGCTTTTAGTAGAGCCGGTCAAAATGATCATACACAATGTAAAAAGTCTGATATTGTTTGCACCGGATCAGGAAATCATGGATTCTATCCGGCAGATTGCAGAACATCACATGGATAAGATTCATTATGACATTGAATTTTTGGATGTGATACAGACAGGACGTAAAACTTGGGTTGAGATCTATCTGACCAGTCATAATCGCATTATCAATACCAAGATATTATTGCAGTTACGTAATGATATTCGTGCGGAGCTGCAGCAAGTATTTGACCAGGTATACGTGGAATTGATCCCAAGTTTGCCAGACGAATAGACTTGCGCAGAAACTAAAACTTCCCATACCGGAAGCTACTGCAAGAACCACATTAGATCAATCATCAGAGACAACAAAATCTAGAAATCACCAAAAACGAAAAAGCGGCAAGGCAATTACTATAGTTCTCTGCCGGCAGAAGCCGCTATATTGTGGCTGCAAAACACTTAGCATTCTTTGACATAATAAGCAATATGTGGTTGCGTGAGATAATGAGGTGTGGGAAGTTTCAGTTACTAAATAATAAAAACGCCTGCGGACAAGTTCCTGGCAGGCGTTTTGTGTATTATGATAAGGCAAAGAGACTTACAGTGTGCGTTCACTGCCCCAGAAGAAGAGTGCTACTGTACCCGGACCGGTATGACTTCCTATGGTCGTGCCGATATTGTTGATCACTACTTTGCCGTTTAAGTTTGGGAAGCGTGCCTCTATCAGATCGGCAACTGCTTTGGCATCTTCATAGCAGGCAGATTGGGATATAAAACATTTCCCATTGTAGTCTAAGCCATTTTCGGCATCTTCTTCCATTTTAGCGACAATTTCACGGATCACCTTACGTTTTCCACGAATCTTAAAGCGCGGAATCAGCTTGCCCTCGCTGTTTACATCCAGCAATGGGCAGATGTTCAGCAAATTTCCGATGGTACCGGCGGATTTTGATACACGACCGCCTTTTATAAAGAAAGTCAGATCGGAAGAGAAGAACCAATGACGTAAATGAAGCTTATTGGCCTCTGTCCAGTCACGCAGTTCATCAATAGGCATTCCATCATCGCGCAGATCTGCCAGACGATCCATCAATAGTCCATATCCAGCGGAGGCAGCCAGTGAATCAACAATATAGATTTTGCGGTCTGGATATTTTTCGGCGAGAATATCTCTGGCAATACAGGCGGAATTCATGACGCCGGAAATGCCGGAAGAGAGGCAGACATGTAGAATATCTTTGCCTTCCTGCAGAAAAGGTTCAAAATACTGCTCAAATTCTTCTGCATTGATCTGAGATGTTTTAGTGTCTTCGCCTTGCTCCATACGTTTATAAAATTCATCAAAAGGAATTGATTTGCCGAGATCATCCATATAACTTTTGCCGCCCAATTCAAAATGAAAACAGATATAATGAATAGATCTGGCCTCAAACTGTTCGTCTGTCAAGTCTGCTGTAGAACAACAGCTTAATACATAATTTTCTGCCATTTTAATACCATACCTTTCTCAAAAATGTCTTGCATGATCACAGGGGGTCATAATATTCCTGTATTATGCATGTCAAGACTCATTGTACCATGGAATTCTGAGAATTTCAAATTACAACGGTAACGCCTCAAATTGTTCTTGAATCTGCAAAATATATTCAGTATAATATTTGTATATACGGCATAATGCGCCATACAAGGAGGACAAGATGAACTTTTTAGAAGAACGTATCCTAAGGGATGGTATAGTAAAAGAAGGTAACGTGTTGAAGGTGGATAGTTTTTTGAACCATCAGATGGATATTTCATTATTTGAGCAAATGGGAGAAGAGTTTAAAAAACGTTTTGCCGGTAAGGAGATTAATAAAATTGTTACGATAGAGGCTTCCGGTATAGGAATTGCATGTGTGGTAGCAAAGTATTTTAACGTTCCGGTTGTATTTGCTAAGAAATCTAAGAGTATCAATATTGAGGGAGATATGTATGTTGCTGAGGTGGAATCCTTTACACATAAGTGTAAAAATCAGGTCATAGTTTCCAAAAAGTTTTTATCTCCGGAGGACAAGGTGTTGATCATTGATGACTTTCTTGCCAATGGTTGTGCACTGCAGGGGTTGATTTCAATTATTACGGAGGCCGGAGCTTCTGTAGAGGGTATTGGAATTGCTATTGAAAAGGGTTTTCAAATGGGTGGCAAACTGATCCGCAATCTCGGTTATCAGTTAGAGTCTCTCGCAATTGTGGACAGCATGAATGCAGATACGAAAGAAATTGTATTTCGTGAGCAGTAAGCTGATCTGTTAGAACTATAGATATAAGATCGGGTGGATTGCAAAGAAATGAAAAGGACGTTTTTCTATATGCAGAAAGACGAAATGAGAAACAGGAAGGATAAAGAACATGAAAACAACTGAAACATCTGTACAAAATATTTATACATTAGACGGAAAAGTACCACTTCTTAAGGCAATTCCGTTTGGGTTGCAGCATATATTAGCTATGTTCGTTGCTAATATTGCACCGATCATCATTGTTGCAGGAGCAAGTGGGTTGTCCTCGACTCAGACGGCAATGTTGATCCAAAGTGCAATGATCATTGCCGGTATTGGTACATTGATTCAGTTGTTCCCGGTATGGAAGATTGGTTCCGGATTACCAATTGTTATGGGTATCAGCTTTACGTTTGTGTCCATTGCATGTGTTATAGGAGCAAAATATGGTTATCCGGCGATTGTTGGTGCCGTGTTGATCGGCGGTATCGTAGAGGGCGTTTTGGGATTATTTGCCAAGTACTGGATCAAGATTGTTGCACCGATCGTAGCAGCAAGTGTTGTTACATCCATTGGTTTTTCATTGTTATCTGTCGGGGCTAATTCCTTTGGAGGTGGCAGTGGAAGTAAAAACTTTGGTGCTTGGGAGAACTGGGTGTTAGGCGGTGTTACGTTGCTTGCCTGCATTTTGTTTAATATTTTTGCCAAATCTTACTTCAAACAGCTTTCTGTTTTGTTCGGTTTAGTAGTTGGTTATATTTTGGCCATTGTAATGGGGATGGTGGATTTTTCCGGACTAAAGGGAAGTTCGATCATTGCATTGCCACATCTTATGCCATTTAAGCCGGAATTTCATGCTGGCGCCATTGTATCCATTGTATTGATCTTTTTGGTGTCGGCGACAGAGACGATCGGAGATACATCTGCGATGGCATCTTCCGGTTTAAATCGTGATGTCACACCGGAGGAAACTGCAGGGTCAATTGCCTGCGATGGTTTTATCAGTGCATTATCAGCAGTATTTGGCTGTATGCCAATTACTTCCTTTAGCCAAAATGTGGGCTTGATCGCAATGACGAAAGTAGTGAATCAATTTGCAATCGCAACAGGTGCGGCTATCATGATCTTAGCGGGAATCTTCCCGATCTTTGGAGCATTATTGGCAACATTACCGGATGCGGTATTAGGTGGATGCACGATCATGATGTTTGGAACGATCGTTGTCAGTGGTCTGCAGATGATCGGAAAATGTGGCTATACGCAGAGAAATATTACGATCGCTGCATTATCACTCAGCGTTGGTATTGGTTTTACACAGGTTCCTGAACTGTTCGCAATCTTTCCTGAAATGGTACAAAATGTATTTGGGCAGAACTGCGTGGCAGTTGTATTTTTGGTTTCTATCATATTGAATTTGGTTTTACCACAGAATATGGAGGCAACGATACAAGAAAAAGCATAATCAAACATAGTGGGACAGTGTGCTTTTTGAAACGTTGGAAGCGTGCTGTCTGCTGTGTAGAAAGGGTGGGAGAATGAACAACAAAATAATGAAGAAAAGGCGCACCTTGGCAGCTGTGTTGGTAATCAGTCTGTTGTGTATGACCGGCTGTGGGGCAGCTAACGGCACACCGGACGATGTGGCGACAAATGACGGAGGCAGTCAGACTGAGAGCGAAACAGGAAGTGGTGGCATCAGCAAAGATAACATTAAAGTCGGCGTATTATATATATCGGATCCGTCAGAGGGAAGCGGTTATTCATATACGCATGATCTAGGTGTCAAGGGTATGCAGTCTAATCTCGGACTCAAGGAAGATCAGATAGAGCGTAAGATCGTGGATGATAGCGATGCTGTTGCAACGCAGGAAGCAATCGAAGCCTGTATTTCGGATGGCTGCAATATTATATTCACAACGAGTTGGGGCTACATGGATACCACAGAAAAGATGGCAGAAAAGTATCCTGAAGTTTATTTTTCTCATGGAACCGGTTATAAGAGTAATGGCAAGAATTTTACTAATTATTTTGGCAGAATCTATCAGGCACGGTATTTGAGCGGAATCGTGGCAGGGATGAACACAAAGTCCGGCAAGATTGGATATGTTGCAGCACAGGATTCTTCAAATTCAGAGGTAACGGGTGGTATTGATGCTTTTGCCATTGGAGTGGCATCGGTTAATAAATCGGCAAAGATTTATGTAAAAATAACCAATAGCTGGTATGACGCAGCGAAAGAAAAGGCGGCATCAGAAAAATTGTTGTCGATGGGCTGCGATGTTATGGCACAGCATTGTGATACGGCATATCCTCAGACATTAGCGCAGGAAAAGGGTGTGTATGGTATCGGTTATAACTCGGATATGAGTAAAGAAACTCCGGATTCCTGCCTGACAAGTGTGATCTGGAACTGGAGTGCTTATTATACGTCGGCAGTACAAAGTATTATGGATGGAACGTGGACCGGTGAAAATTATTATGGTGGCATGGCAGAGGGGCTGATTCAGATCACCGACCTGGCATCGTTTGCAAAGGAAGGAACGCAGGAAAAAGTTGATGAAGCGACCACAGCGATCCTTAGTGGTGAAAACAACGTATTCGATGGTGTATTAGAAACAAATACCGGGAAGAAGATTGGGGCAGCAAACAGTACATTAGACGATGCAACGATTACCGGAAACATTAACTGGTACTACAAAAATGTAGTGATCGTGAAATAGGAGGGTGGCTATGAAATTTACGATTCGTAAGAAAGTGTTGGTTTGCTCACTGCTCCCACTTGTTTTACTCGGGGCAATTGTTATTTTGGTGGCAGCAACGATCATGAAGGGTGCGATCATCCAACAGGTAGAAAATTCTCTGCGAGGAACAGCAACAGCGACACAGGCAGCATATGATCAAAATACCGGATCTTATCTGGAAACGAAGAATGGTGATGTATGGAAAGGCAGTTACAACATTTCCCAGTCCGACAATCTGGTAGATACGATCAAAGAAGAATCCGGCATGGAAGTTACCTTCTTTTATGGAAACAAGCGCATTATGACTTCTGCCAAGGACAAAGATGGCAATCGTATTTTACAGAGTGAGGCAGGAGAAAAGATCCAAAAAGAAGTTCTAGGTGCAGGGCACGAATATTTTAGTGAGAATGTTTCTATTGAAGGGACTATGTATTATGGATATTTTACTCCGGTATATCAGCCAGATGATAAAAGTACACCAATTGGAATGGTGTTCGCAGGAAGTCCCAAACAGGAGACATTTCGCAGTGTTATAAAGATTATTAGCACGATTATAGCGATTGTAGTGTTTGTTACGATCGTGTGCGTGATCGTTGTCAGTATTTGTGCAAGCTCGATCACAAAGGCACTTAAAGTAGGTATCGCATCAGTTCAGCAGGTATCTGCCGGAAATCTGCAATTGACGATATCAGATAAACTGGCTCGACGCAAAGATGAGATTGGAGATCTGTCGCGGGCAATCCGCAAGCTTCAGCAGGAATTGCTTGGCATTATAAGTGGCATTAAGGGAAGCACGGATTCTCTGCGTGATTCATCTGATTCATTAGAACAGACGGCACATCAGACTTTTCACAGCATTGAAAATGTCAAAGAGACAATGGATGGTATAACGGAGGGGGCAGATCGACAGGCAGAAGATATCAAAAAAGCGTCCTTCAACGTAAATAATATGGGAAATCTGCTGTTAGAGACCGGACAGGAGGCAGAAGATCTTGGAAATGGTGCAGACAGCATGAAAAAGGCGAGTGATCATGCAACGGAAATTGTACATCAGCTTCGTGTGATCAGCGATGAGGTGCATCAGGCTGTAGAGACGATCGCACAGCAGACAAAACAGACAAATGCATCCGCACAAAAAATTCGTGAGGCTTCTCGCTTTATTTCAGAAATTGCAGAAGAAACAAATCTGTTAGCTTTGAATGCAAGCATTGAAGCGGCAAGGGCAGGCGATGCCGGTAAAGGGTTTGCCGTTGTGGCGTCTGAGATTCAGAAGCTGGCAGAGCAGACGAATAGTGCCAGCGGCAATATTGAAGAGATAGTTGAGACTTTGTTAAACGATTCAGAACTTGTTGTTGAGACAATGACAAATGCGCAGGAAATTATTACCCAGCAAAACGATTTTATTGAAGGAACGGAAGGCAGTGTGGCGACCGTGATGAATGAAATCGAGCATTCGGTAAGCAGTATCCGCAGCATAGAGAGCCGTATGAAAGAATTAGAGTGTGCGAGAAAAGAGATCATGCAGGTATTTAAGGCAATGTCAGATATTGCCACTCATAATGTAAGCGACACCGAAAAGACCAATACAGCATTGGGTGCTATGACAGCAGACTTTAAGAATATCGAACAGTCGACGGAAAGTCTGCGAACAATGGCAGATGCGTTGGCAAACCATATTCAGAATTTTCAGGTGTAATTAGTTGCGTCAGTTTAGTGGAATATGCTATAATAGCAGTTACAAGAGATTAGGTAACTGCACAGCATGGAGGATTAATATGCAAAGAATAGCTTATTCCAAAAAGATCATATGCTATTTGTTCATATTATGCATCGCATTGACCAGCGCATTTTCTGCGTATGGTGAATGCGGTGTGTTTTCTATGCAGAGACAGCAGACATATTGCTCTAGACAGACTGTGCAGGTTGACTCTTTTCAGAATGCAAAAGCAGAGCATTATTTACATATGATACAAACTTCTTTTGCCAAGGAAGATTGTCGGATTGAGGATGGATCGGCAAATACGATGCAGAAACTGAATCTTATTCGGGAGCAGAAGACGGTTAGTTTATCAAAGTTTGAGCGTATTTGCTATTGTTTGACAGATTGTTATGCAAGATGCGTTAGCATTATGCATAATCAATATATTCTAAAGGCGACATTGATCCGGGATGTTCATCAACAGATTGTGTCTTTTATTCATCGGAAGGACGGGCAGAAAATCCCCGCAATATTCTTTTTTTGACATGCAGATCTTTACCTGCGTTCGTCATGTATTTCCAAATTATACAATATGTATGTGCATAAGATTGCACAGGTAAATGAGACCGCTCAGCCAAAGGGGGCACGGTTTTTTTATGGTAGAAAAAAAGAATAAATAGGAGGTTTTTGCATATGTTAGAGACAATAGGTATTGTTTTAGTCGTTGTGGCATTGATCGCGGTAGGCGTTTTTTCATGGAAGTGGGAGAATAGCGGATCTGATGACATTAAGAGAACGCAGACAAAGGACGAACATAAAGAAGCGTAATAGATTCAACAAAGGCACATAAAGAATGCAAGCATGGAGGTATACATGAAACAAATACTTGTCCGATACATCAACATCATATTAGGCGCAATAGTGGCAGCATTTGCTTTGGAAGAGTTTTTAGTTCCAGCGAACATTTTGGACGGCGGGATTGTGGGAACCAGTATTATCATTAGTTCGATAACTCCAATCTCGTTAAGTATATTGACGGTATGCTTAAATTTACCGTTTGTATTGGTGGGAGCGAAGCAGTTGGAAAAAAGCTTTCTTCCGAGGACCATTGTGGCAATGGGTGTATTCTCTCTCTTTTTAGAAATTTTTAACCGTTGGCACTATGATGCCACCTATGATGCATTATTGGCGACAGTGTTTGGAGGATTGATTCTTGGTGCCGGAGTTGGACTTATTATTCGAAACGGAGGATGTTTGGATGGCACAGAGACAGTAGCGATCATGGTCGCCAAAAAGACATCACTTTCCGTAGGTCAAATTGTTCTGGTCTGTAACATTATCATTTATTTGATCGCCGGTATATTGTTCGGATTGGATCGTGCGTTATATAGTCTTCTGACCTATTTTATTACATCTAGGATCGTGGATTATATTAATACAGGATTGGATCAGGGCAAAGCTGTAATGATCATTACGGATCAGGGACGCGTGATCGCAGAGGATATTTATAAGACGTTAGGCCGGACAGTTACTTTTTTGTCCGGTGAAGGGCTTTTATCCGGGGAGAAGACAGTCCTATATTGTGTCATTACCCGGATGGAGCTTCCGTTGATCCGTAAGATCATAGAAAAAGATGATTATTCGGCATTTATGACGATTTCAGATGTATCGGAGATCATCGGACATCATATTAAAAACTCAGAAAGCAAAATTTACACCAAATTATAACAAACCATGGAGCGGAGAAAGTTCTCCGCTCCGTTTTTGATAGGGTCATTTGCAGCTGGTAACAATAGTGATAGGGCTTGTATAATTTAGACGAATATTATATAATTTAAAATTGTGGATTAACATTAGGAATTGCTGTTCAAAGAAGGGTTGACTGGTATGGTTAATGAGAAAAAAGTACGCTTAATGACGCAGCTTGCGTTAGACGAAAAGCGGTTTTATAAAGATGAACTAGACGAAAGTGGATATTTTCGTTCCGATTATATCCGTTCCAATACATTAAAGGTGCTGCTGGGCTATAGCATTTCCTATTTACTGATCATGGGACTGGTTGCCATGTATTATGTTGATTATCTGTTTACAAATGTAGTGCAGATGGATATGCAGAGTATGGTGTGGCTGGCCGGATGTATATATGTAGGATTATTATTGATCATTACGTTGTTTTGTGTGTTGTTTTATATGACCAAATATACAAACAATCGCAAGCGTTTGCGCAAATATATGATGGAAATAGATAAGCTGCAGAAGTTTTATCGGGACAGCAAAGATAATAAAGAGACCAAAGAAATTAAGGAGGGAGACGCTGTATGACTCAGTTATTGATATTGCGTGAACATATACAGAAAATGTATCAGCGTTATTCATCCTTTTTTCAGGTGGTCATGCGGTTTATGATTGGATTTGGATTGTTTTTTGCGATCAACCGTGTGTTGGGATATCGTCCAATACTTTCACATGGTTATGTGAATGTGATCATGGGAGTGATCAGCGTGATCTTTCCATTAGAGGCAATGATCTTCTTGGTGGCATTGTTTATTGTATTACAGGTCATGTATGTGTCCAAAATGCTGGCATTTTGTATTGGTGTTATATTTTTGATATTGTATCTGTTATATATTCAGTTCATTCCAAAACATGGATATGTGCTGATCGCTGTGCCGTTAGCATATTCTGTAGGACTCTCTGCAGGAGCACCGGTGCTGTTGGGATTGCTTTTTGGTCCGGCCGGAGTGCTGCCAGGTGTGATCGGAGTGTTGCTTTACTATTTGTTTCGCAATTTGATTACGGTTGCATCTTCTGCAACGACAGATTCCTTCGATCTGTTTCAGGTGCTGATCGATCAGTTGGTGGAGGACGAAGAGTTGTTTGCCGCAATAGCAGTCTTCGTGGTGGTCATGTTGGTAGTGTATATGATTCGCAGTCTGCGCGTTGATTTTAGTTTTGAAGCGGCGATCATCATTGGGATTGTCAGTGATATCATTTTATGTTTGTTTGCTAACTATTTACAGCTCATGAAACTGCATATGATCCCATTTTTTGCAGGTGCGGTCATATCCCTCGGCTTAGTGTGGCTGATACAATTTTTCCGTTTGTCATTAAATTATGCCGGCGTTGAGAATTTACAGTTTGAAGATGAGGAATATTATTATTATGTCCGCGCAGTACCCAAGAACAGTATTGCAACAAAGAGTAAGCGTATAAAACGCTTTAATGCACATTTGTTTACTGACCGCAACGAGTTGTTAGCAGCAGAGATGGAAGATAACGAAGCAGTGCCGGATGGCGGTAACAGGGAGAATAAGGAGGATTCATGAATCAAATTATTGCATCATTAAAAGGATATGTATATGGATTATCGCTCCCGAAGATTGGTGTTGTGGATATCCTGGAGATTATAATTATCGCTTTTGCGTTGTATCATGTGACATTTTGGGTAAAGCGTACAAGAGCATGGACACTGGTAAAGGGTGTTTTTGTGCTGTTTAGTGCTTATATTGTTGCCTATATTTTAGATATGAGTGTTATATTATGGGTGTTTGATAAGACGATCGGTCTTGGTATTACAGCGTTGCTGATCGTTTTTCAGCCGGAACTGCGCAAGGCGCTGGAAGAGTTGGGACAAAAAAAGATTGTCAGTTCTATCTTGCCGTTTGATGAGAACAAAGATAGAAATATACGCTTTACAGATCGTACCGTGAACGAGATCGTGCGTGCAACTTCTGAGCTTGCCAAAGCAAAGACCGGTGCACTGATCATTATGGAAAAGGATATTATCTTATCTGAATATGAAAGAACCGGTATTATTATCGATTCTGCGATCAGCAGTCAGCTTTTGATCAATATTTTTGAGCATAATACGCCGCTGCATGATGGTGCTGTGATCGTAAGAGGAGATCGTATTGTTGCGGCAACCTGTTATCTGCCATTGTCAGACAATATGGGGTTATCTAAAGATCTTGGAACGAGGCATCGTGCTGCAGTTGGTATTAGCGAGGTGAGCGATAGTCTTACCGTGATTGTATCTGAAGAAACCGGTATGATTTCCGTAGCAGTTGGTGGTAAATTATTGCGTAATATTGACGGGGATCTTTTACGACGTAAATTGAATGATTTTCAGGGGAAACCTTCTGAGGAGAAGCCAAAGAAATACTTTTGGCGTAGAAAAGGAGGGGATCGCACATGAAAGAATTAAAACAATTGATGAAAGATGTTGTGCTGCATAATATTGGGATCAAAGTGCTGTCATTGATCGGTGCTCTGTTTGTATGGCTGATCATTATCAATATTGATGATCCTTATAAGACGAAAGTGTTTCAAGTGCCGGTCGAGACGATCAATGAAAGTGCATTGCAGTCTGTTAATAAGGTGTTTGAAATTACATCCGGCAGTATTGCCAATGTCAAGGTCGGTGGCAAACGAAGTGTGATCGATCGTTTAGATTCTACAGATATTCGTGCAACAGCAGATCTTTCGAATCTGTCTTCGGTAAATGCGGTAAATATCGTGCCATCACTTCGTAAAAAAGTGTCATCGGACGTTACTTTGGAATGTACTCAGGTGTTGAAAGTTGCATTGGAGGATATGGCAACCAAGCAGGTTAAGGTAACGGTTGTCACCCAAGGAGAACCGTCAGAAGGTTACTCTATTGGAAAATGCACGGCAAAACCCAATATGATTCAAGTGACAGGAGGAAAATCTGTTGTGAAACGTATTTCCTCGATCAAGGTGTTTTTGAATGTGGAGGGAGTCAGTGAAGACTTTATGAGCCGATTGGAACCGGTTGCTTATGATTCCAACGATGAAGTAGTCAAGTCTAACACTCTGCATTTTAGTCAGAATAAGATCAAAGTGCGGGCAAAGGTTTTGGAAAACAAAACAATTCCGGTAAGAGTCAGTGTGACAGGAACGCCGGCAGCGGGATATGAGTATGTAGAAACAGAATGTCTGCCACAAGAGATCCAAATTGCCGGCAGTGAGAAGAAAATGGAGTCGCTTTCTGAGATTGTGATACCGATGGATATTAGCGGATTGAATGACCAGTCCGGTGGTTTGGAAAAGACGGTCAGTGTGCCGGCCTTATTGCCAGAGGGAGTTACTGTATCAGAAGAGTATGAGACGATCTCCGTGAAGGTGACGATAGAAAAATTAGTGGAACGAACTTTGCGTATTAAAGAGACAGATGTGGCATTTCGAAATTTGGCAAGCGGATATGTTGCGACAGCCGGAGCGCCTGGAGACATTTTAAGCCTCACGATTTCGGGAAGAGCCTCCATTTTGAATGAGATTCCGGATACTGCCATCAATGCATATGTAGATTGTGGCGGTTTGAAAGCCGGAGAGCATCAGGTTCGCGTGCAGTTGGATCTGTCGGATACTTGTAAAATTACAAAATATGCAACGATAAAGATTCATATCACGAAGGAACGAGGAGGCAGTACGGCGAGCTCTTCCCCATCGCCAACAACAAAGCCGACCGAAAGGCCGCAAAATACGACGTCGGAAAAACCGAGCGAGGAGCCAATACCGACGGAGACACCTTCACAAGAAGAATGATCTGTCAGAAATTGTTATCATGATGATTTTTGATGTGTGAAATATAAAAACGCTTCGGTAAGCAATCTGCCTGCCGAAGCGTTTTTGCAATTATTCATATTTTGTCATAGCATAGATCTGCTGCCTATGATCAACCGTTCGTGGCATTTTTCTTAGCACGGAAACGAAGAGTCGGATCGAGAATCTTTTTGCGGATACGTAAATTCTCCGGTGTAATCTCTAATAACTCATCGGTATCGATAAATTCCAGTGCCTCTTCCAAACTGAGTACCTTAGGCGGCGTAAGCTTTAGGGCATCGTCTGCGCTGGAAGAACGGGTATTTGTCAGATGTTTTGTTTTGCATACATTTAACTCAATATCCTCTGTTTTACCATTTTGCCCAATGACCATTCCGGCATATACTTTTTCACCCGGGCCAACGAACAGAGTACCACGATCCTGTGCGTTGAATAATCCATAAGCAACGGTTTCACCGGATTCAAAGGCGATGAGAGATCCTTGCTTGCGATAAGCGATATCACCTTTGTACGGACCGTAGTCTTCAAATACGGTGTTGAGAATACCGTTTCCTTTTGTATCGGTCATAAATTCACCACGATAACCGATCAGTCCACGAGATGGGATAACAAATTCAAGACGAGTGAATCCACCACCGATAGATCCCATACCCTGTAATTCACCTTTACGAGTGCTTAATTTTTCGATGACACTGCCGGCAAATTCCTCTGGGACATCAACGAAGGCACGCTCCATTGGTTCTAATTTTTTCCCGCGTTCATCGGTTTTATATAATACTTCTGCTTTGCTGACAGCAAATTCATATCCCTCACGACGCATATTTTCGATCAAAACGGACAAATGCAGTTCGCCACGTCCGGATACTTTGAAACTGTCCATATTGTCAGTTTCTTCTACACGAAGGCTGACATCAGAGTTCAACTCGCTGAAAAGACGGTCGCGCAGATGACGAGATGTGACAAATTTTCCTTCCTGACCGGCCAAAGGACTGTCATTTACCATGAAATGCATAGCGATTGTAGGTTCCGAGATCTTCTGGAAAGGAATTGGTTCCGGATGCTCAGGAGAACAGATCGTATCGCCAATATGGATATCAGTTACGCCTGAGATCGCTACGATAGAACCGATCGTTGCTTCCGTAACCTCTACTTTCTTCAGCCCGTCAAATTCATAGAGTTTAGTAATACGCACTTTGTTCAATTTATCTTTGTCATGTGCATTAACGATCACAACATCTTGTCCGACTTTGACAGAACCGTTATCCACTTTACCGATACCGATACGACCGACATATTCGTTGTAGTCAATGGTGCTGATAAGTACCTGTGTACCTGCGTCAGGATCTCCTTCCGGTGCCGGAATGTAGTTTAAGATCGTTTCAAACAGTGGCTCCATGTCTTTGCCGGGTTCGTCGGATTTGTAAGATGCAATACCCTCACGAGCGGAAGCGAAGATGAATGGGCAATCTAATTGTTCTTCGTTAGCATCCAGATCAATAAACAGTTCTAATACTTCATCTACTACTTCATCCGGTCTTGCTTCCGGACGATCGATCTTGTTGATGCAGACAATAACCGGAAGTTCCAGCTCTAATGCTTTTTTGAGAACAAATTTTGTCTGTGGCATAGCACCTTCAAAGGCGTCTACGACAAGAACAACACCGTTTACCATTTTAAGGACACGTTCTACCTCGCCACCAAAGTCAGCATGGCCCGGTGTATCGATAATATTGATCTTTGTATCTTTGTAAGTGATTGCTGTATTCTTAGATAAAATAGTGATTCCGCGCTCACGCTCAATGTCGCCGGAATCCATGACGCGTTCTGCAACTGCCTGATTGTCGCGAAAAACACCGCTTTGTTTTAGCAATTCATCGACTAAGGTTGTTTTTCCATGATCGACATGGGCAATGATCGCAATGTTTCTAATATCTTCTCGTTTCATAGTATACATTTACCTCCATTTCGGAGCTGATTGATTGTTTTTGTTTGCTGCTCCGAAGCAAATTGTTTTTATGGGAAACTGCTCATAACGTGGTGACACGCCACCAAGAATTACTTTGGCAAATCTCGGCGATGTCACGCTGGCTTTGCTCTTTTTATTGGACAAACCCACAATTAACTAGTATACTATAAAAATAAGATTATACAATTGACAAATGTGCCAAAAATAATCAGAAATGTCGAATAATGTTTTACAAAAAGGTTTAACCTAAGAAAGAAGCAGTTATATAATAGCAAATATCAACGTATATATTTATGAAACTAAAAATACCAATGGGGCGGGAACCCCAAGCGGCGTCCTTTTCAATAGGGTGCAGGAAAAAGGAGGATATGAAATATGTTGGATAAAGTATTCACAAACAACCAGGTGACAATTGCAGGTGAAGTAGTCAGTGAGTTTACATTCAGCCATGAAGTCTATGGAGAACATTTCTACATCGTCAATATCGCAGTATGCAGACTTAGCAATTCGTATGATGTAATTCCGGTTATGGTGTCAGAAAGATTGATTGATGTTACGTCTGATTATCGTGGATGCGTTTTGCAGGTGTCCGGTCAATTCCGTTCTTACAACAGACATGAAGAAAATCGAAATCGTTTGGTGTTATCCGTATTTGCCAGGGAGGCAGTGCTTGCTTCGCAGGAAGATGAGGATGAGCAAAATCCGAATCATATTTTTTTGGACGGATATGTGTGCAAGCATCCGGTGTATCGTAAGACACCGTTGGGGCGTGAGATTGCCGATGTGTTGTTAGCGGTGAATCGTCCGTACGGCAAGTCGGATTATATTCCGTGTATCTGCTGGGGAAGAAATGCACGTTTTGCCGATAAATTTGAAGTAGGTTCTCATATACAGATATGGGGCAGGATCCAGAGCCGTGAATATCAGAAAAAGATTACAGAAGACCAGTATGAGAAACGAGTGGCGTATGAAGTATCTGTAAGCAAGTTAGAGTATATCGCGGAGGAAAATTAGAAAAAGTAGATTTTTTATGTGAATTATGATAGAATGGCTAGAGTTGACAGGTAGATTATTTTGTTGCTCTAGCCATTTTTTGCGGCCAATAGGGTATGGCAGCTGTTTGAGGGAGCAGATAGAAAGGATGGCGGGAAGCAGGAGGAGTCAGATGAGTCGAAGAATAGTACAGGTATATTATGGAAGCGGCAAGGGTAAGACCTCTGCAGCAGTGGGACAATGTATCCGTGCAGCAGGGCTTGGTCAATCTGTGATCATCATTCAATTTTTAAAGGGAAAAGATGCAGAAGAATTCAGCTTTTTGAACCGCCTGGAGCCGGATATTAAATTGTTTCGGTTTGAAAGAGAGAATGAATCTTATGATTGTTTGTTAGATTCTCAAAAGAAAGAAGAGAGACAAAACATTCTGAATGGATTTAATTTTGCAAAGAAGGTGATCGATACCGGAGAATGTGACGTATTAGTGCTAGATGAAGTGCTTGGTCTGGTGGACTTAGAGATTATTTCTATTGAGGATATTATCTCTTTAATTACTTTGCGCGATGATTATTGCAAGTTGGTAATGACAGGAAGATGTCTTCCGCCGGAGTTAGAGCCGTATGTTGATATTGTATCCAAGATAGATCTTGAAAAGGATCTGGAGATGTAAGGAAGCACATAATTTATATCGGTTCATATAATATACCAAGAAAATACAAAGAAATGGGGAGTCTATATGTCGATATTTACCGGTGCCGGAGTGGCACTTATTACGCCGATGAATCCGGATGGAAGTATTAATTATCCTGAGATGGAGCATATTATCAACGATCAGATCGCAGGTGGTACGGATGCGGTTATTGTGTGTGGAACAACTGGAGAAACGGCAACGATGACCTATGATGAGCATATAGAAACGATACGTGCCTGTGTGCAGATGACAGCGGGGCGTATTCCGGTTATTGCGGGTACGGGATCTAATTGTACAAAATCGGCGGTCAAATTATCCGTTGCGGCAGAACGTGCCGGTGCAGACGGTTTGCTGGTTGTATCACCATATTACAATAAGGCGACTCAAAACGGAATAAAGGCACATTATAAACAGATCGCTGCGGCGGTAGATCTACCGATACTTATGTATAATATTAAAGGTCGTACCGGTGTTAATATTGCTCCACAGACAATCGCTGATCTGGTGCAGGAGGTTTCTAATATTGTGGGTGTCAAAGAAGCATCCGGAGATCTGTCACAGATTGCCGACATTATGGCGCGTTGTGACGGAGAGATCGATCTGTATTCCGGAAATGATGATCAGATAGTTCCCATTGTTGCTTTAGGCGGCAAGGGGGTTATCTCTGTATTGTCTCATGTAGCTCCAAGAGATACACATGATATGGTGATCAAAATGTTAGAAGGGGATACGGATGGCGCCAGAAGACTTCAGTTAAAGTATATTCCTTTGATCCATGCACTGTTTTGTGAGGTAAACCCGATTCCTGTAAAGGCAGCGATGAATATGTTAGGGTATCAGGCGGGACCGCTTCGCATGCCACTCACGGAAATGGAAGAGGAGCATCAAGAGACGTTACGTGAGGCAATGCGGAAGGCAGGACTTGATGTAAAATAAAGTTTGCAGTTTGAGAAAGAAATGGAGGACAATTATGACAAAAATTATTATGTTAGGATGCAACGGAAGAATGGGACAGATGATCACAGATATGGTCAAACAGGATGATGAATGTATGATCGTTGCAGGAATTGATATTGTTGACAATAGAGACAATGGTTATCCTGTGTATACTAAATTGGCAGACTGTGATGTAGAAGCCGATGCGATCATTGACTTTACATCTGCTACTGATTTTGAGAGTCGTATGGATTATGCGGTGGACAAGCAGATCCCGATCATCGAATGTTCGACCGGATTATCTGAGGAGCAGATGGATTATTTGAAAAAAGCAAGTGAAAAGGTTGCAGTATTAAAATCTGCCAATATGTCTTTGGGCATCAATCTGTTAATGAAGTTATTAAAGGAAGCTGCCGTTAAGCTGGCGGGAGATGGATTTGATGTGGAGATCGTTGAGAAACACCATAATCAGAAGTTAGATGCACCGTCCGGAACGGCGTTGGCGTTAGCAGATTCTATTAATGAGGCGATGGACGATCGTTACGAGTATATATATGACCGTTCTCAGGTTCGCCAGAAGCGTGACAAGAAAGAGCTTGGAATCTCAGCTGTTCGTGGTGGAACGATCGTTGGAGAGCATGAGGTGATCTTTGCGGGGACAGATGAAGTGATCACATTTAAGCATACGGCATATTCACGTGCCGTATTTGCGAAAGGTTCCATTACGGCTGCAAAATATCTGAAAGGAAAAGCTGCAGGATTGTACGACATGTCAGATGTACTGTTATAATTATGTAGACAGGCAATGATAGGAGGAGTTCTATGTCGGAAAAAATATTGATATTACATAGTTTATTATCAGGGCTAGCCATATTGACTGCCATCATTTTGCTCGTTGCAGTACTTAGCGGTTTAGCAACCGGGCTCGTTGTGAAACTGGGACAGATCGTGGCTGTGATCGGGTCCTACGTGATCGCTGCAGTGTTGGCATCCTATGTCGGATTAGGCAGAGAGATTGTTTTTGTAGTGGCATTTATTGTGTTGTCTATTATTTGTCGTTATTTGGTGCAGGTACTTCGGCTTGTAGATAAACTTCCGGTTGTCGGAACCCTGGATAAATTTGGCGGAGCAGTGGTTGGATTTGTTGTAGCGTTCATTGTGCTATATTTTGTGATCAATCTCTTTTTTGATATCGTTCCGCAGAGTACATTGGATGGAATGGGTTGGACGAAAGAGGCAGTTCAAAAGACAATGTTCATTAAAGGCTTTTTGAAGAGATGACGGGAGCGGTAAAGTGTAATGAATAAAATAAATTATCAACGTGAATTGGATCAGATTTTAGCGGAGATCACGGCAAAAGGAGAGGTTCCGACACTGCTATTGCATAGTTGCTGCGCACCGTGCAGCAGCTACGTGCTGTCATATCTGGCATCTTATTTCCGCATTACGCTGTACTATTATAATCCGAACATTTCACCGAAAGAAGAATATCAAAAACGCGTGCAGGAGCAAATGCGTCTGATACGCGAGCTGCCGGTACGTTATCCGATCTGTTTTGAGGAGGGGGTATACGATCCGGAACGTTTTTTTGAGATGGCGAAAGGGATGGAAGATATACCGGAGGGCGGAGAGCGCTGCTTTCACTGTTATGAATTAAGACAGCGAGAGGCGGCAATTGCAGCCGCACAGGGAGGATATGATTATTTCACGACGACGTTATCGGTCAGTCCGCATAAGAATGCACAGAAGCTGAATGAGATCGGTCTGCGTCTGCAGGAGGAATATGGTGTCCGTTATCTGCTGTCTGATTTTAAGAAAAAGGGCGGTTATTTAGAGTCGATCCGTCTGAGTAAAGAATATGATCTGTATCGACAGAATTTTTGTGGCTGTGTATATAGCAGACAGAAGATGGAAGATAGAGAATCCTAGGTTGACAAGAATAGAAAGAACTACTATAATGAATTTGTTTTCGGGGCGGGGTGCAATTCCCTACCGGCGGTATTCTGTGACAGCAGTAAGCCCGCGAGCCTGCGCTAAGGCGCAAGCATGATTTGGTGAGAATCCAAAGCCGACAGTATAGTCTGGATGAGAGAAGACATGAGATATCATTGATGCGTTATAAAAGTCCTGGTAACATATACTGGGACTTTTTTATTATAGGATGAAAGGAAATGAGGGACGACTATGAGACAGGAATATATGCGTCGTGCGATCGAGTTAGCTAAACGTGGACTTGGGAGAGTGAATCCCAATCCGCTGGTGGGCGCTGTTATCGTGAAGGATGACCATATCATTGCGGAAGGGTATCATGCACGGTATGGCGATCTGCATGCGGAGCGAAGTGCTTTTTCTAAGCTTAAGGATCCTGCAGAAGCTATTGGTGCAGAAATGTATGTGACGTTGGAACCTTGCTGTCATCAGGGAAAGCAGCCGCCGTGTACACAGGCGATCATTGAACATGGTATCCGTAAGGTCTATGTCGGTTCAGATGATCCGAATGCATTAGTGGCAGGCAAGGGGATTCGGATACTCAGAGAAGCAGGTATAGAGGTAGAGACTCACGTGCTAAAAGAGGAATGTGATGCCTTAAACCCTGTATTTTTTCACTATATTACGAGTAAGACACCATATGTCGTCATGAAGTATGCCATGACAATGGATGGGAAAATCGCCTGTGATAGTGGAGAAAGTAAATGGGTTACCGGAGAAATGGCGAGGGCACATGTGGCAAAGGTTAGAAATGCTCTTTCCGGTATTATGGTTGGTGTACAGACTGTGCTGCAGGATGATCCCAAGCTTACCTGCCGTATGCCGGGTGGCAGGAATCCGGTACGCATCGTATGCGACAGCTATTTGAGAACACACCTTGATTGTAATCTTCTTCAGACGATCGATGAAGCACCGGTTTGGATCGCAACACTTTCTGAGTGTATGGAAAGCGAAAAGGCGACAAAACTTCGAGAGAAAGGGGCAGAATTGATCGTTGTGCCACAGGCTGATGGAGAGAACATGGAAGGAATAGATCTGAACGCATTATGCAAGGAGCTTGGTGAACGGGGAATAGACGGTCTGTTGATCGAGGGTGGAAGTACCTTACATGCCGGTGCTTTGCAGGCGGGCATTGTGGATCATGTACTTGTTTATATGGCGCCTAAAATCTTTGGGGGCAGTGGCAGATACACACCGGTACGCGGTGAAGGCGTGCAGTCCCCGGCACAGGCTTGGCAATTTAAGCGTAGTCATGTGACAGAACTTGGCGAAGATATCTTGATTGAATATGAGAAAGACAAGGGGGAACGGAAAATATGTTCACCGGAATAGTAGAAGAAATCGGTCAGATCGCAGCAATTCGTAAAGGAAGTGCATCTGCGGTGTTGTCGATCCAAGCCTCCAAAGTATTGGAGGGGACTAAGATCGGAGACAGCATTGCAGTTAACGGGATCTGTTTGACTGTGACAGGAATGCAGGAACGTAGTTTTACAGCAGATGTTATGGCAGAAACTTTGCGCAGAAGTTCTCTCGGGGTGTTGGGAAAAGGTGCTGCGGTCAATCTGGAACGCGCAATGGCGGCCGATGGCAGATTTGGCGGACACATTGTGTCCGGTCATATTGATGGGACCGGAGAGATCGTATCAATGCAACGAGAAGACAATGCTGTGTGGGTCGAAGTGGAAACACCGCCACAGCTGTTGCGTTATATTGTCGAGAAGGGGTCTATTGCTATTGATGGGATCAGTTTGACGGTTGCGAAAGTGACAGATAGTAGTTTTTCGGTCTCGTTAATACCACATACCGGAGAGGAGACAACATTACTTTCAAAAAAAGTGGGAGATCCGGTTAATTTGGAAAATGATATTGTAGGCAAATACGTGGAACGTTTTCTGACATTTGAGAAGCCGGCAGAAACGTCATGTCAAAGTGTGGATCTGGCATTTTTGGCAGAACATGGATTTGCGTGATATAATTGACAGAAAGGTTTGGTGCAAACAATGAGTGAGTTTCAGTTTAATACGATTGATGAGATTTTGGAAGATCTGCGCGATGGTAAGATCGTCGTTATGATCGATGATGAAGATCGCGAGAACGAGGGGGATGTGATCTGCGCAGCAGAGCATGCCACCTTAGAAAATGTGAATTTTATGGCAAGCTATGCTAAAGGCTTGATCTGTATGCCAATGGATGAGAGTTACACGAAGAAACTTGGCCTGCGACAGATGTGTGAGGTCAATACGGATAATCATTGTACGGCATTTACGGTGTCTATTGACCATAAAGATACGACAACGGGCATTTCTGCCTATGAACGTTCTATTACGGCGATGAAAACGGTAGATCCGGATGCAAAACCGGGCGATTTTCGTATGCCGGGACATATGTTCCCGCTACAAGCCAAAAAAGGCGGCGTTTTAGAGCGTAACGGGCATACGGAGGCAACCGTTGATCTGATGCGTATTGCAGGATTGCAGCCGGTTGGTCTGTGTTGCGAGATTATGAAAGAGGATGGCACGATGGCACGTACGCCGGATCTGGTCGAATTTGCAAAGAAACATTCATTGAAGTTTGGTCGAATTGCAGATCTGGTGCAGTACCGTAAGGAACATGAAGTATTGGTAGAGTGTGTGGCAAAGGCAAAAATGCCGACCCGATATGGTGATTTTACGATATATGGATATGTCAATAAATTGAATGGTGAGCATCATGTTGCGTTGGTAAAGGGAGATATTACTGATGGGAAACCGGTGTTATGTCGAGTGCATTCGGAGTGCCTGACCGGTGATGCACTGGGATCTGCACGTTGTGATTGCGGCCAGCAATATGACGCAGCGATGAAGATGATCGCCAAAGAGGGACGAGGCGTTTTGCTATATATGCGTCAGGAGGGACGAGGTATTGGTCTTATTAATAAGATCCGTGCCTATGAATTGCAGGATCATGGAAGAGATACGGTCGAGGCCAATTTGGAACTGGGCTTCCCGGAGGACGCCAGGGATTATACGATAGGAACACAGATTTTGGTGGATCTGGGAATCCATGAGCTGCGTCTTCTCACGAATAACCCGGCTAAAGTATATGGTTTGGCAGGTTATCAGTTAGAGATCGTAGAACGTGTTCCGATTGAAATGGAACCAGGAGAATACGATCGGTTCTATTTACAGACAAAGAAAGAAAAGATGGGGCATTTGCTGCATCTTAAATAAATAATGGAAGAAAGGTAAGGTATAAGCATGAAAACAGTAGAAGGAAAAGTAGTAGCAGAAGGATTAAAAATTGGTATTGTAGGAGCTCGTTTCAATGAATTTATCGTGTCAAAATTGATCAGTGGTGCAAGGGACGGCTTGGTTCGACATGGTGTCAATGACGATGATATTACTCTTGCGTGGGTACCTGGAGCATTTGAAATTCCGTTGGTTGCAAAGAAAATGGCATTGTCCGGCAAATATGATGCAGTAATCTGTCTTGGTGCAGTTATACGTGGCGCAACCAGTCATTATGATTATGTTTGTGCTGAAGTATCGAAAGGAATTGCAGCAGTCAGCTTAGAGGCGCAGATTCCGGTTATGTTTGGTGTTGTAACGACAGATAATATTGAGCAGGCGATTGAGCGTGCCGGTACTAAAGCGGGTAACAAAGGATATGACTGTGCGCTTGGTGCGATCGAAATGATCAACCTTACAAGACAGCTTTAGAAAGGAGTGGCCCTTAAATAGGCCGATTAGCGATGTTTCAGAATTTATATCCGGATGAAGAATACCGTTCATCTTATGAGATTCCCTATGAGAGCTATTATCAAAAGGGATTTCGTGGTATTTTATTCGATGTCGATAATACACTGGTGGAACATGATCAGCCGGTGACGATCGAAGCAATTGCGCTCTTTGAAAAGCTTCGTAAGATTGGATTTGAGGTTTGCATTATTTCAAATAACAAAGAGCCGCGAGTGAAACCATTAGCAGATACGTTAGGTGCGAAGTATGTATATAAAGCAGATAAGCCTTCTGCCAAAGGATATGTGCAGGGGATGGAGCATATGGGTACCACTGCTTCCAATACGATGTTTGTAGGAGATCAGATATTTACAGACATCTGGGGAGCAAAACGTGCCGGCGTATATGCCGTCTTAGTGCATCCGATCGCAAAGCATGAGGAAATACAGATCGTTTTAAAAAGAAAACTAGAATGGTTTGTACTTAGACGTTACCACAAAAAGAGATCTTAATTAGACGCTGTCAGGAAAATCTGTAGGAAAGCAGACGATCTGGCAGCGTTATTTTTTTGTAATATGCCAGATACTCCTTGGAAGAGAGAGAATCGATATAGTTTTGTGGGAACTGTTTAGTACAACCGTGCATACAGGCAAGATCGACCGCTTTATTATAAGCGATTGCAGCTTCGATCAGGGATGGAAAACGTCCGATCAGATAATTGCCATTCAGATGCAGTTTGGCTATATATTCCGTATGCCCCTTATCATGAACGATCGTTACTCCGTGATATGGATTTAATACGTTGAGGTTAGAATATCGATAGTCATTTTCATTGCCATTTACAAATGTAAAATCGATATCTTTTCTTGCATAGGCACGGATGCCATAACGAGAACGGATATTGGTCTGCATGCCATATTCAGCAACGAACAGATGACCGCCGCGTTTCATGATCGCATGGTTGGAATAAAAAAACAGGTCATCAACATCAAAGAGCAGCGTTTCGTCAGAACTCAAATAATATTGAAAATATTTTTTTCGCAAATAGATCGGTGTTTTAATATAGATCCCATTATTCTTAAAATTCAATAAGCTGATCCATTTTGAAAAAGGGAGCAAAGGAAATTGTGTTTCCTGATAATCTTCTGGTGTGATCGGTACTGTTGCAGATAACAGCTTATCGGCAGATTGGTACGCACCGTGTGCCTCAGCTTCTGAGGTAAAGCTGCCCAGACTGATATGTTTACATCGAAATGTAATAGAGGCGCGATAGTATACGCTTCCGTCCTTTTTTACAGCAGCAAATACTCCTTTTTTCATACAGATCACACGCTCCTTTCTATGCTTAGCTATATTCAATATAAAACGTTTTATATCTTTGTACGGATTAGCTATAATGTAGCATATTTCGACAGGAAATGCCAGATATGTTGAATGGTATCAGGTATAAAATTCCATTTATTTCATATACTCTGTAATAGTTTTGTAACATTATTAATTATTTCTCAATCTTCCCATATAGTCGTTGACATAATAAGCAATATGTGGGTGCGGTGGATTTGAGGTGTGGGAAGTTTGAGTTGTTATTCAATGATTTGTTTGGAGGATTTGCATGAAAAAAGACATGAGATGGAAGGTGGCACAGATCGGGATGCTGACGACGATGTTGGCAATGGAATCGATACTTCCGCAAGGTCATATAGTCGATGCCAGACATCAAACCGCTCAGTATCGAATAGAAGAAGACATGGAGCTTGCCGGGCTAAGCAGTTATGTGAGAGGCGGACAGGCAGAGGGAGCATATGTGTCTGAAACAATTGCACGAGTACATGATCAGTGGCAGCAAAAAAAACAGGAAGAAAAGCAAAAGCAGCGTATCAGACAGCAGAAATTAGAGCAGGAGAGGATGCGTAAAGAACGACAGAAACGAAAACAGGAGCAGAGGAAGCGTGCTAGAAGAGCACGGATCCGTCGCGCCAAACAGAAACAAAAAAGAGACGAAAAAAACCGACGTCTTGCCATTGAAGAAAAATGCGGAAGAGTGATCGGTACAGAGTCTGAACGTATTTTACAGCGTATTGTTGAGGCAGAGGCTGGAGGAGAGGATCTGGAGGGGAGAGCACTTGTTGCGAATGTCATTTTGAATCGTGTGTTAGGAAAACAGTTTCCATCCACGATCAAGGAAGTAGTCTTTGCACATAGTGGAAGCAGATATCAATTTTCGCCGGTCAGCAATGGCAGTTATTATTCGGTACATGTGTCAAGCGGAACAAAAAAAGCAGTAAGAAGGGCCCTGCAGGGACAGGATACCTCGCAGGGCGCATTGTACTTTATGGAGAGAGCTTTAGCTGACAGTGGTAATGCTTCTTGGTTTGATCGGTGTCTGACTAAAGTGAAGAGACATGGATGCCATGAATTTTATAAATAGCACTCAAAATGGGGATCGGAGTACAGGCTGTAATTGTCTGCCATGCAACGCCGCTTCGATCGTTTCGGGGATAAGGGATACATGAGCTACTAAGGAGCAAGGCTTTTTATGATGATCATCCTGTCCAAATGGAACAAAATATACGTTTTTAGCATTGTACAGCATTCCAAGATTCCTGAAATTCATTCCCATATTATCGTTGCTGGAAATGGAGATGACCAGCGGTTTTTCATTGCGAAGATGTGCTTTTGCTGCCATCAGTACCGGAGTATCTGTGATACCATTCACTAATTTTGCCATTGTGTTGCCGGTACATGGGGCGATGACCAGTGCATCAAAAGGGGCTTTTGGCCCGATTGGCTCTGCGTCTTGAATTGTATATATTCCTGTATTTCCGGTAATACGTTCTACTTTTTTACAAAAGGTTTCAGCTGCAGTAAAACGGTTGTCTAAATGGCTCGTATGATTGGAAAAGATAGGCTGCACTTCATAGCCTTGTTTTACAAGTTCGCTTAATAATGTTAATGTTTTTGCAAAGGTGCAAAATGAGCCGGTAATAGCAAATCCGATGGAAATTGTTTCGTTCATGTCTATTTCCTTTCTATCCGATTACAAATATATCATTTAAATGCTGAAAAATAATCTCAGCAGAACTTTTTGGGGCGTATTTTGCCGGCAGACCGGGATATAATGCGGCATCCAATCCTTTTTGAGCGCAATATGTGAGATCGCAGCCGCCCGGTGCACTGGCAAGATCTATGATCACGGCAGTGTCAGGAAGTCGGTCGATAAGACTTTTGCCGACAATGGGAGCAGGCACAGTGTTGAATAACCATTGGCAGGTTGAAAGATCTGTTGACTCGGTTAGATTAAGACAGTGTGAGACTTCTGCACAGGCTGTTTTTTCAGAAGATCTGGCAGAGATGATCACTGTGGCACCGAGGTTTGTCAGACGATCTGCCAACACCTTTCCGCAGCGTCCGTAACCCATGACAAGACAGGTGTGCTGATACAAGTTATAGGGAGAGTGGCGAATTGCTTCGCAGATGGCACCTTCAGCGGTTGCAACAGCATTCCATATTGCTACGGCAGAGGATTTCATATAGTCATAGATATGCAGACCGCGTTCCTGACAGCATTTTACAAATGCAGCAGGAAGATTACCACCTAAAATCAGAGAACCTGCAGGTGCTTCCTCATATGCCTGTTGCAGCGTTTTTTCGTCACATGGCACAGGAAGCAGTATTGTCTGCAGGGAAGAAGACTGTCCACAAGAATGCAGATACGATCTGCTTGTGGTGCTTTTTGAAGCAGATACTTCCTGACTGCATGTTTTGACACCCGCTTTTGCAAATAATTGTTCTAGTGCTAACTGGCGTTCATCGTCGCCGTATCGGATCAGCTCGCAAATTTCATACATAAATAATCCTCTCTTCCCGGATCATAAATTTCTCCAAATCTTTGTGAGTAAAATTCTCATAAAGTGGGATACTGTAGTTTATGCAGGAAACACAATAGGGGTTCCCTTGACCAAACACAAATTTTCGGTTATGCTTAAGCCGAAGATACCGAGAGTACATCGATAAGGAATGGAGGTTTAGAAATGATACATGCAACAATAGATACATTTGAAGAGGAAGTTATTAAGCAGAAGGGCTTAGTCTTGGTGGATTTCTGGGCACAGTGGTGCGGACCCTGCCAGATGATCGCTCCGATCCTAGCGGAGATTGATGAAGAATGCCCGGATGTTAAAGTTTGTAAGGTGGATGTCGATGCGAATATGGGACTTGCGCAATCGTATAAAGTTGTCGCAATCCCGTTTTTGATCCTCTTTCGGGATGGAGAAGTTCAGGAAAAGCTGACCGGATTACAGTCCAAGAAAGATCTTATGGATATGATCAAAAAGTATAAGGCGTAATTTATTCCCGTATATACAAAAAGCCATACAGGTTATTTCCTGTATGGCTTCTTTTTAGGGTATAAGAAAATACTATTTTATATATTATGTACTAGTGTTGCTGTGTAATGTGAGTCTTTAGTGCAGCAAAACTTTCTTTACTGATCACATGTTCAATACGACATGCATCTTCGGATGCAACACTTTCCGACACGCCCAAAGAAACTAAAAATTTCATCAAAAATTCGTGCCGTTCATAAATCATTTCAGCAATCTGTTTGCCGCTATCGGTCAAATAAATAAAACCGGAGTCAGTGACAGTGATATACTGTTTCTCACGAAGATTTTTCATTGCAACGCTGACACTCGGCTTCTTAAAGTTGAGTTCGTTGGCAATATCAACCGAGCGGACAACAGGTAATTTTCGGCTTAACACTAAGATTGTCTCCAAATAGTTTTCTAAGGATTCGTTTGATTTGTATGCTCCAGCCATATTCTTCCCCTTCCGTTGTTCATGATTATATATTATTTTAGCATATTATGAAAAAAATGACAAACGTCTGTTGTGGAAAAAAATCTCATTTTTATGAAAAATGAAGAGACAGGCAGATGAAAATATGTTAAAATAAAGGTTAAAGGCATATATGGGGCCTATAGAGATGTGGAGGTAGCACAAAATGAATGATTATGTATTGGTGGTAGATGACGAGGAAGTAAATCGGAAGCTTCTTGTCAAGATATTGGAGGCAGAGTATGAAGTGGAGACAGCTTCGGACGGTAAGCAGGCACTTCAAATGCTGAAAGCACAGCCACATAAATATGCAGCTATTGTTTTAGATCTGGTGATGCCGGATATGAATGGGTTTTCCTTTTTGGAAGAATATTGCAGTGATGCGATACTGCAGAATATTCCGGTCATTGTTTCTACCGGAGATGATAATATAGAATGTGAGACACATAGTTTGGAGCTTGGTGCCTGGGATTTCATCCGCAAGCCGTACAATGAGCGAATCATTCATTTTCGACTGCACAATGCGATCGAGAGAAGTCGTGCACAGATTTTGCGTAAGTTACAGCATGTTGAGGCTTTTGATTCGTTGACCGGATTGTATGGACGAGATTATTTCCAAAAAGCAACGAGAGAAATGTTAGATGCGTTTCCTGAGGAGCAGTATGCAATGATAAGGCTCGACATTGCCAAATTTAATTTGGTCAATTCCTTTTTTGGCATTCACCAGGGTGATGAATTTCTTTGTGAGGTGGCTGATAAGATACGACAATTTGTTGCATCTAAGAATCATGTGACCTATGGGCGTATGCGCGCAGATGTATTTGCAATCTGCATGTCGTATGAAAAGGAGAGTGAGCTGTCAGAGTTATCATATCGTTTCCGCAAGGAGATTCGTGAGATCATTCCGGAATTTGAAATGATTCCGGTGTTTGGGTTTTATTTGATCAAAGATCTAAAGATGGAAGTCAATGATATGTATGATAATGCTAAGCTTGCAACAAAGATCTGCAAAGGAAGTTATATTCAGAATTATGCCTTTTATCAGGATGAAATGAGTCAGGATCTTATTCAGGAACAGCGTATTGTAAATATGACTCGGTCTGCATTGCAGGAAGAGAAGTTTGTTCTGTTTTTGCAGCCAAAATATGATATACAGGAGGGCAAATTTGCCGGAGCTGAGGTATTAGTACGCTGGAAGGCGTCCGATCAAAAGATGATCTCTCCGGGAGAGTTTATTCCAATCTTTGAGCGGAACGGATTTATTATGAAACTGGATTTTTATGTGTGGGAGCATGCGTGTAAATTGTTGCGTAGCTGGCTGGACAAAGGGTATGATCCGATGCCGATTTCTGTAAATGTATCACGTGTCAGTGTATACAATCCGAAATTAGTGGAAGTGATCAGTGATCTGGTTGCAACTTATAATATTCCGCCGGAATTATTTCAACTGGAATTGACGGAGAGTGCTTATACATCCAATCCATATATGATCCGCGAGGCAATGAAAGATTTACAGAAACGTGGATTTACAATATTGATGGATGATTTTGGCAGTGGCTATTCGTCATTAAATGTTTTGAAAGATATTGCAGTAGATGTTTTAAAGATTGACATGAAATTTATGTCGGATACTGAGATACCGGGCAGAGGTGAGAATATACTGGCTTCTGTAGTAAATATGGCAAAGGTGCTTGAGATGCCGGTTATTGCGGAAGGCGTTGAAAAGGAAAGCCAGGTGCGTTTCTTGAAGAATATCGGCTGTGAATATGTGCAGGGGTATTATTATGCAAAACCGATGCCTGCAGAGGAATATGAAAAGATGCTGTTTCGTGATGAGGAGCAGGCATTAGGATAATAATAGATAATGATCAGAGCAAGACAATGGAGGTTGGCATGAGAGTAAAGAAGTGGGCTTTGATGGGGATATTATGTGGAACAATGGTTTTGCTTGCCGGTTGTGGCAAGGCACAGAAAGCCTATAAGCAGGCTGTGGCTTTGGCAGAGAACGGTAGTTATGAAAAGGCAGCAGCTTCCTTCAAAGAAGCCATTGCAGAAAACAAAGACAAAGCAGAGTATTATATCGATTATGGAATGACATTAAATCATCTGGGAAGCTATAAAAAGGCGATAAAGCAGTTTGAAAAAGCGTATCAGAAGGTTGATAATAAAATTTCCAGACAAAATAATAAGCGTTTATATTATGGAGAGGCGCTTGCCTATTATGGTATTCATGAATATGATAAGGCAAAGAAACAATGTGATAAAGCATTAGAGATATCAGAAAGTAAGGTACTAAATGGTGATATTTATGCGACATTAGCAATGGCGCAGTGGGCTTCCGGAGATTCATTAGGTGCACTTGGTGCCTTAGACCAGCTTATAAAAGAAAATGCAAAGGATGCGGATGGTCTTGTTCTGCGTGGTCAGATCAAACAGAGTATGGGTAAGTATGATTCTGCTGCTGAAGACTTTTTGAAAGCAATTTCAGTTGATGAGAAATGTTATGAGGCGTATTTTGGATGCTATAATGTTTACAACGATGCCGGTAGGGAAAGCGATGCGAAAGATGTGCTTGAAAAATTGGTATCAATACATGGCGCAGATGCAGAAGCCAAAACGCAGATCGGACGAGCTTATATTTGTCTGGATAAGCTTGCAGATGCAGAGGATATATTGAGCGATGCCGAAAAAGAAAAAAGCACCGATGCGTTATTTTATCAAGGTAAGGTCTTGCGGATACGTGGTGATTTTGAGAATGCAATTAAGAAGTACACCAAATATTTGAAAGCACAGAACGGAGCAGTATGCGCTCTGCCGGAAGTGTATAGCGAGCTTGCGGGCTGTTATATTGAGTTACAGGACTATGGACAGGCAGAAGATTATTTGGAACAGGGACTTGATCTTGGTGTGACGATGGCTTATCAGAATCTGCTTCGTAATCGTGTGATTCTGTTGGAGCGAATGGGCAAAATGAGACAGGCTAAAGAATTGGCGGCAGAATATTTACAAACCTATCCATATGATAAAGAAATGGCGAAGGAAGCAAAGTTTATAGCAACTCGTATCGGAAATCATAGTAAGAAAAAACAAAGGTAAAGAGAAAGGTTTGGTTAGATAGTAATGTTTGAGACCGAAGAGCAGAAAGAACGCATTATTTTGGTCGCTGTTGCGACGGCGGATGGAGACGATACCGAACAATCTCTGGATGAGTTGGAAGAATTGGGACAGACGGCGGGTGCGGTGACTGTTGCTAAAGTAATACAGAATAGAGAAAAAGTACATGCCGGAACGTATGTGGGTAAAGGAAAAATAGAGGAGATTAAGAATCTGGCGATCTCTCTGGATGCAGATGCGGTAGTATGTGATGATGAGTTATCTCCGGCACAATATCACAATCTTCAGGATGCATTGGAGATCAAGGTCATTGACCGAACGGTTATGATACTTGATATTTTTGCCAAAAGAGCATCGACCAGCGAGGGAAAGTTACAGGTAGAATTAGCACAGCTTAGGTACCGTGCTTCGCATTTGGTAGGAGGACGCAGCGAATTATCCCGTCTGGGTGGAGGAATTGGTACGAGAGGTCCCGGTGAGCAGAAACTGGAGATGGATCGGCGTCTGATCAAGGAACGTATTACGCTTGTGAAACGTGAATTGGAGCAGGTGAAACGTACCAGAGAGTTGACTCGTAAGAAGAGGCAGGAGAATCCTACACCGGTTGTTGCAATCGTAGGATATACCAACGCAGGAAAATCAACGTTACTCAATTATTTGACCGGAGCAGGTGTTTTGTCGGAGGATCAGTTGTTTGCAACACTGGATCCAACTACCCGCAAGCTTGTTCGTGAAGACGGTGAAGAAATGCTTTTTACGGATACGGTTGGGTTTATTCGCAAATTACCGCATCATTTGATCCGAGCTTTTCGAAGTACATTGGAAGAGGCAAAATACGCAGATATTATTTTGCATGTCGTAGATTGCTCGAATCCGGATCTGGATATGCAGATGTATACAGTGTATGAAACACTTCGTAAGCTGGAAATTGGCGATAAACAGATCGTCACTGCATTTAATAAGATTGATCGTTTAGAGGGAGAGCAGGTGCTCAAAGATCTGCGTGCAGACCGAACAGTTCGCATTTCAGCACGTTCGGGAGAAGGTGTGGAGGAAATGTTAGATGCGTTGAGCGAATTGTTGAAAGCCGGTCAGGTACTTATCGACAAAATAATTCCTTATACAGATGGTTCTCAGATCAATTTGTTGCGTAAATATGGCCAGGTGTTGGAAGAAAGTTATGAAAATGATGGCACCAAAGTAAAAGCATATGTACCAAGAGAGTATGCCTATCTGTTTCAAAGTGCAGATGGTGAGGATGATCAATAGACATGGATGTAGAGTATAGATATGACTGGAAGTTGATCGCATGTGTAGATGACCATTGGGGAATTGGCAGACAGGGACAATTGTTGGTTGATATCCCGGCTGATAAAAAAGCATTTAAGGCGCATACGATCGGAAAGATTGTTGTTGGAGGCAGAAAAACAATGGAGGGACTTCCGGGTGCACGGGCGTTGCCTGATCGCACCAATATAGTTCTTTCTACGGATGAGACGTATTGTTTTGAAGGTGCGCAGGTATTACATAGCCTGCAGGAACTCAAACAGTATGTGAAACAGTATCCGGGTCAGGAAGTCTATGTAATTGGTGGGGAAGAAGTATATCGCCTGCTGCTTCCGTATTGTGATACAGCTTATATTACAAAAGTGCATCGTCAATATGAGGCAGATGCTTATTTCCCGAATTTAGATGAAAGCCAGGATTGGGAAATCTGCGAGCAGTCTTTTCTGCAAAAAGATCCACAGCAAAATGTGATATATGAATTTATCACCTATCAACGTATACAATAAGAATTCGATAGTAATGATCAGCGTATAAATATAAAAATAGAGTGTTAAATTATTATTATTTTAAATCTAAAAATAGCACAGATATGAGGTGCCCTTCCAAGTTGAATTTTTGGAAGTTGATACCAATCTGTGCTATTTTTCATGAAAGGATAATAGAACCTTTATGACAGACAGCAACGTTTCCGTCACTGTCTGTTTTTTGGTGCTATCATCTTATTAGAGGATGACCATTGATCAGCCCATTACGATAGTTACATCGTATGAGGTTTTTCCCTTCTCATAAGGGATAACAGTGGTTCCTGTATATTCTTTTCCGTCTACAACGATCTTGGCAACGCCTTTTTCAACCTTATTTGGGTTTTCAACCTTGATGTTATACACACCTTCACGATACTTACGTGTCATAGTGAAAGAGGTTCCCATCTCGGATGGAATACAAGGATCAACGCTCAAACCATTGAGAGTTGGAACAACACCTAAGATATACTGAGAAACATTTACAAATGTCCAGGCAGCGGTACCTGTAAGCCAGCTGTTCTTAGCCTGTCCGAAGAAGTGCGCATCTTTACCGGCGATCATCTGAGAGTATACATATGGCTCTGTGCAATGGATCTCGCTGATATCCTCGATATAAGCAGGACAAGTCTTTTTGTAGATCTCGAAAGCACGGTTACCACGACCGATAACAGTCTCAGCACAAGATACCCAAGGGTTATTGTGGCAGAAGATACCTGCATTCTCTTTATATCCAGGTGGATAAGAGGAGATTTCTCCAAGTTCTACATGGTATTTGGTGTAAGGCGGCTGTAACAATACAATACCGTACTTTGTATCCAGTTTTTCTTTTACAGAATCCAATGCTTTCTTAGCTTCACCTGTCTCAACACCGATACCGGCGAGAACGCAGAAGCCCTGAGGCTCAATGTAGATCTGACCTTCTTCGCATTCTTTGGAACCGACTTTGTTGCTCTGTGCATCATAAGCACGGACAAACCATTCGCCGTCCCAGCCGTCTGCTAACACTGCTTTGTTCATTGCATCAACTTCAGCAAGCGCACGGTCAGCTTCAGCCTGATTACCTGTGTAAGCACACAGATCAGCATATTCTTTACCATATTTTACAAACATTCCACCGATAAATACGGACTCAGCAACCGGACCTTCACTAGGACCAAAGGTCTGGAAAGATTCGCCTGGATGCTCAGAGAAGCAGTTTAAGTTGAGGCAGTCATTCCAGTCGGCGCGTCCGATGAGTGGAAGATTATGAGGTCCTTTGTGATTCACAATGTAATCGAATGATCTCTTTAAATGCTCCATTAACGGTACTGCCTTGGATTCATCATTATCAAACGGTACCATTTCTTCTAAGATAGAAGTATCGCCTGTCTCGCGGATATATGCTGAAGTACCTGCGATCAGCCACAAAGGATCATCGTTAAAGCCGGATCCGATGTCTGCATTACCTTTTTTGGTAAGTGGCTGATACTGATGATAAGCGCTTCCGTCTTCAAACTGCGTAGAAGCAATATCAATGATTCTTTCTCTTGCGCGCTCAGGGATCAGATGAACGAAACCGAGCAGATCCTGACAGGAATCACGGAATCCCATACCACGACCGATACCGGACTCGTAGTAAGAAGCGGAACGTGACATGTTAAAGGTAACCATACATTGATACTGGTTCCAGATATTTACCATGCGATCAAGTTTTTCTTCATCAGATCTTACGGTAAATTTAGATAACAGATTTTCCCAATTCTCTTTCAATTCAGCAAGAGCGGCATCTACCTGTGCATCTGTCTGATATTTTGCCAATAATTCATCAGCAGGTTTCTTATTGATAACGTTTGGTGCAGTAAACTTCTGGTCTTCCGGATTCTCACAGTAGCCCAGTACGAAGATAAGGCTTTTAGACTCACCCGGCTCCAAAGTAATATTAATCTGATGAGATCCGATCGGATACCATCCGCTGGCAATAGAGTTATGAGATTTGCCCTCGGCAACAACCTGAGGATCCGTAACTCCACGGTAAGCACCTAAAAATTCATCGCGGCTTGTATCAAAGCCGTCTACCGGACAGTTTACAGAATAAACTGCAAAGTGGTTACGACGCTCACGGTACTCTGTTTTGTGATAGATTGTAGAATCAATGACTTCAACTTCACCGATATTTAAGTTACGCTGATAGTTTGTCATATCATCCATGGCATTCCAGAGACAAAACTCAATATATGAAAATACAGAGAATGATTTTTTCTCGTTGCTTTCGTTGGTCAGAGTAAGCTGATTAACCTCACAGTTATCATTGACAGGTACAAAAGCAAGCAAAGATGCCTTTAAACCGTTTTTAACGGAAGTGAAACGGCTGTAACCCATACCGTGACGACATTCATAAGAGTCCAACTCTGCCTTTACAGGCTGCCAGCCAGGGTTCCAAACTGTATTACCATCTTTAATGTAATAATAACGGCCGCCTTCATCGTTCGGGATGTTATTGTAACGATAACGCGTTAAACGAAGAAGTTTAGCGTCCTTATAAAAACTATAACCACCGCAAGTATTGGAAATTAAAGAAAAGAAGTTGTTACTTCCAAGATAATTGATCCAAGGAAGCGGTGTTTTCGGTGTAGTGATGACATATTCCTTATTCGGATCGTCAAAAAAACCAAATTTCATATTATCCTCCATTCCGCCCGCAGGCATACATTTGTATTCAGATAAAAGTATATCGTATATGGGGGCGGAAATCAAGAAAATTTATTTGTAAGCTTAAAGATTTTCGAACCGAAAAAATCTGGCTTTGCGGAATGCATATAATATGGTGGATGTCGATGCAGGGAATTGCGTTATCTATTAAAAATGGGTATAATAATAGGCAGATATTAGCTGGTGGTATAGGATTCGCAGTAAGAATACCGGAAAGGGCAGGGTGATCCATATGAGTAATGAGAATGCAGAGAAATTATTAACCTTTATAGAGCAGAGTCCAAGTGCATTTCACGTTGTATACAATATGCGCCGACAGTTAGATGCGGCAGGCTTTGTATATCTTCCGGAGAATAAGCCAATGAATATAGAGTATGGCAAGGCTTATTATACAATACGTAACGATGCATCACTGATCGCTTGGCGAATGCCGGAACAAGAGCCGGTTGGATTTCATATTGCGGCAGCCCACAGTGATTCGCCGGCTTTTTTGATCAAAGAGCACCCGGAGATTAAGAAGAAATATTATATAACATTAAATGTAGAAAAATATGGTGGAATGATACTCTCCAGTTGGTTTGATCGTGCACTTTCAATTGCCGGACGAGTAGCAGTTGCCGGAGAACATGGGATAGAGAGCAGATTGGTTTCGATTGACCGCGATCTGCTTGTTATACCGAGTTTGGCAATTCATATGGATCGCAACGTAAATGCCGGCAAGACGTTTAATGTGCAAGAGGATATGCTTCCGGTTTATGCGCAGGAAGATGGTGCCGGGATCCGTGAATTGGCAGCCGGTGCAGCCGGAGTACAGCCAGGCCAGATCGTAGGGCAGGAATTGTATTTATATGTCCGTGAAAAGGGACACTTTGTTGGCAGAGACGGAGAATGGATATTGGCACCGAGACTGGATGATCAACAATGCGCTTATGGTGTTATACAAGGACTGCTTTCCTCACGTGTTCACAATAAGATAGCGATGGCGGCGGTTTTCCATAATGAGGAAGTGGGAAGCGGGACGAGACAAGGAGCAGATTCTACTTTTTTGGAAGATGTGATTACCTGGATCACAGAAGCGATCGGAATCTCCGATGGTGGTAAGAGGCGAATGATCACCAACAGTTTTTTGATCTCTGCAGATAATGCGCATGGGATCCATCCGAATTATGAAAGCAAAGCGGACCCCACCAATCAGCCTTTGCTTAATGGTGGGATCGTGCTTAAATTTCACGGTGGTCAAAAGTATACATCCGATGCCATGACGTCAGGATATTTGCGTACGCTGTGCAAAGGAGCGGGTGTGTCTTGTCAATCGTACCATAACCGTTCGGATATTGCCGGTGGTTCCACGTTAGGAAATATCTCAACGGCGCATGTGTCTATACCATCAGTGGATATTGGGCTGGCACAGTGGGCGATGCATTCGGCAATGGAGACAGCCGGAACAAAAGATTTGGATGCGTTGATCCGTCTTTGTGAGCATTTTTATGGAGTTGACTGATCACATCAGTTCAGCAATACGGCTTACGCCAACATAAATCTCGCTGACTTTATACCAGGTCGGATAGTCAGTTACGCCTGTTGCCGGAAGGTTAAAGATCTGTTGAAAGGTTTTGACTGCTTCCGCTGTCTTTTTTCCGTAAATACCATCTACAGCAAGTTTTGGAATCAGTGGGTAAGCACCGGCGATCGTGTTAAGCTGTTGCTGCAGCTGGCGTACTTTTTGACCGCTGCTGCCGATCGTCAGATCTGAGCCCGGCCAGGAAGATGGCACTCCGGAAATTTCCTCTGAGGAAGCGATGTACATGGAATTACCGTAGAAATAGCGTAGTATTTCGATGGCAGAGTAGCCGCGGTCACCAAGCGTTTTGGATTCCCACTGCCGCATCCAGTTAGGACAGGATACTTGACGTCCGTCACAGTATTGTGTAAAGATCGGCTGTGTAATATTAGGTCGTGCCAGATAATTGGAAAAAATGGAATCTACAGTTTGTGATATGGAAGCATAAATATTGCGTCCGGAGATCCATTTTTGATCATAGGCAGTAGAGGATGTGATCGTAAAATCATAGTTTTTATTGCGGTACCATTCGGTATATACGCGATTGAGCGTAATGGACTGAATGGCAAGAATATTAGCAATCAGTGTTTCCTCCGGCCAAGTGGCATAGATTTCACTGGAGGCAACATTTTTAATATAATCTTTATATTTGACATAATAGTTTTTGGCGCGGGAGTCCGATGGTGGTCCATCATGGACGATTATATATTCGGGGGATGGAGTTCGAAGACAGCTTTCGTTACCCGGCGTCTTACAGGTAAGGAGTAACAGTATGAGTGAACGCGATCGTAATCGTGGCAAAGAGCGGTGGAAACAGGAGAAAAGGAAGCGGAAAAAACGGCGTAAAAACAGACAACAGCTTGAAAAACAGCAAAATGTCAGCCGGCGCAAAAAAAGAGAAGTAGCCGCCTGGGAACGACTTGATAATACCGCCAACCTTTTTCCGGCTATTGCAACACAGAATATGACTAACGTGTATCGGATCAGCGTGACGCTGTCGGATCATGTTGAACGGGATTTATTGCAGCAGGCACTGGATGAGGTACTTCCGGTGTTTGATACCTTTCGGGTACGTATGCGCAAAGGATTGTTTTGGAATTATTTTGAGACAAATTATAAGGCACCGCCATTGGTGGAATTAGAGGATAAATATCCTTGCAGTTATATTGAACCCTATGAAAATAACGGCTATTTGTTTCGAGTGAGTTATTATCGCAATCGCATTAATTTGGAGGTATTTCATGTGTTGGCAGATGGTATGGGAGCCGTTAATTTTTTGAGGGAATTAACGTATTGTTATTTGCGATTGGCACATCCTGAGACGGACTTCGGCGGACAGAAAGGTTTATCGGATCTGACGTCTTTAAGCACGGAGGACAGCTATGTCAAAAATTATAAGAAAAGTCATAACAAGGGTTATAAAACAGCACGTGCCGTAGAGGTTAAGGGAGAACATCTTCCGACCGGAGAACTTGGTGTGATCCATGGAAGTATGTCTCTTTCTGCAGTGAAACAGGTTTGTCATCAGAGGGACGTCAGTATCAATGAATATATGACGGCTGTATTTATTTACAGCATATACAAGGAGTATCTTAAGGAGAGCCCGTCAAGCCGTCCGATCGCGGTAGCGGTTCCAGTGAATTTGAGACCGTATTTTGAGTCTGTAACAACGAGAAATTTTTTCGTCATGGTCAGTGCGGTATATGCAGCCGATCGGACCGGGGAATCATTTGACAGGATTTTGGAATTGGTGACAATGAGTCTGCGTGAGCAGATCACAAAAGAACATTTGGAAGAATTGTTTTCCTATAATGTGTCCAATCAGAAAAACATTTTTCTGCGCTCAGTTCCAATGTTTATTAAAGTGCTTGCTATGCGTTTTGTATATCGCTCTTCGGCTAGAGCGAATACGAGTACGCTTACGAATATTGGAGCCTTTCAGGTACAGAAAGAATACGAGCCTTTCATAGAAAAATTTCATGGAATGATCGCTATGTCAACAGGACAGCATATTAAAGCGCTGCTTTGTTCTTATCGGGATGAATTAGTGTTGAATTTCAGTTCAACGTTGCGTGATGTATCGATACAGCGACGATTTTTCCGGAAATTAGTTGAAGATGGTATTGAAGTTACGATAGAAAGTAATGGGGTGTATTATGAGTGATCGAATATGTAAAAATTGTCGTCTTAGGATTGCGGATAATGCAAAAACCTGTTTGTTTTGTGGACGGGTGTTGACCAAAGAATCTGACAATGTATTGGTTAATATGTATCCGGCAATATTCCACAAAACGCGTATGGCAAAGCGTATCGTATGGTCCTTTACGTTTGCTTTGATCTTAATACAGGTGTTACTCTTTGTGTTGAATTATTATTTGGATGCGGGACATCGCTGGTCTTTTGTGACAGCAGTGGTTTTTGCGTATGGAATTTTTTCGATGCACTATCTTACAGCATGGAATAAAAGCCATATTCGCAAGCTGTTTATTCAGACATTTGCAACGATTTTATTTTTGCTCTCATTAGATGCAGGGCTTGGTTTTCATGGCTGGTCAGTACAGTATGGTATGTCATGCAGCATATTAGTGCTGGATCTGTTTTTGGGTGGAGGAATGTTGATTAATCGCACTAATTGGACGAGTTATCTGACGACACAGGTGTATGCTATTGCGTTAGCAGTGATCAATCTTTGCATTGGTATTTTTGCCAAAGAAGGAAATCCGCTGCTTGCTTGGATCGTACTGTTAGTTACCCTTGTGTTGTTTGGTGTTGCGGTACTTGCCGGTTCCCGCAAGGCGAAGAGTGAGCTGCGAAGGCGTTTTTATATATAAAGGATGCGAAACGATCTGCGTATGGGTGGTGTTAGGATAAAGCAGTGACAATTTACGGTTAAAGTGGAAAGATTATGATTCCCGGATGGGGATAAAGTATATGGAGGTAGCGTGTGCAAGAGCAGAGTTTTCAGGCAAAGTTAGTAAAAGAATGTATTCGGCTGGCGGCAGGAAACCGTTTGATCGGACCGAAGATCAAGATGGGAGAGTTGCAGCGGCATCTGGTTGATAAGGAACCGTTATGGCGTAAGCCGGAGGATGTGCTTTGGGAACGGAAAAAGCTTGCAAATTGCACGATTGAGGTGGTGCAGCCTCCGATTCCCGGCAAATACGCATTGCTCCAATTGCACGGTGGGGGATATGTGAATCCACTGCGCAATATTTATCGAAGTTTTGCTTATAAATATGCAATGATGTGCGGTGGAATGAAGGTGTTTAGTACGGATTACCGGGTGGCACCGGAACATACTCATCCATCGGCGCTGCTAGATGCCATTGCATCTTATGAAATGATTTTGGATATGGGTTATACGGGAGATCAAATCTTTGTAGCGGGCGATTCTGCGGGAGGTGGTCTTGCGGTAGCACTCTGCATGTGGCTGCGTGAACATGACAGACCAATGCCGGCCAAGCTTGTATTGATGTCCCCCTGGTTGGACATGACAGCGTCCGGGGGTTCCTACACGGACAATTATGACAAAGATCCGATGTTTGGCGGGACGAAAGAAAGTATGATCTATCGAGGAGATTATCGAGATGATCATGATCCGAAAGATCCATATCTGTCGCCGTTGTTTGGGGATTTTTCCGGCCTGCCGCCTATGTTGATACAGGTAGGTGAGATTGAAATGCTGCGAAGTGATGGCGAGTGCGCTGCACAGAAGGTACAGCAATGCGGTGGTCGGGCAACGGCACAGTGCTATGCCGGAATGTTTCATGTATTTCAGATGGGATTGTCACAAATACCGGAATCGGCAACGGCGTGGGAGGAAGTACAAAAGTTTTTAGAGGGAATGCGTGCAGAAAGTGATGAATAGACTGTAAAAAAAAGCATGGCAGTTCAGAAACTGCAGCCGGCATTATTTTAGTTAGAAAATGAATCGGCTATGTGCGAAAGCAGGTTATCAGTGAAGCATGGAACAGTTAGAGTGGTACATTACGACGAAATATCAGCAGGAGGGTCCGTATCGGGAAGAGAGACGGATCCTTCTGCTTTATCGTGTCCGTATACAGGGACAGATGATGGGCATGAACGAGAGATATTATGGCAGAGCCGCATCGCCGAAAGACAACAGGAAATTTGGAGATGTGCCATTTACCTAAGACTATCCAGAGAAGATGAGGGAACCGCCATTGAGAGTAACAGCATCAGAAATCAGCGTGTACTGTTGATGGACTATATTGCGGCAAGACCCCAGCTTCGTTTTACAGGCGAATGGGTTGACGATGGGTATAGCGGAAGCAGTTTTGAAAGGCCGGCGTTGCAGCGAATGCTGCAGGCTGCGAGAGAGGGAAAGGTAGATTGCATTCTTGTCAAGGATCTATCTCGTTTCGGACGAGAGTATATACAGACCGGATGGTATTTGAAAAAGTGGTTCCCGCAGTGGGGGATACGTTTTATTGCGGTGGCAGACCATTACGATAGTGCTAGTGCTTTGTTTGGTGAAAAGGCGTTGTTGCTTCCAATCCTCAATTTGATGAATGATGCTTATTGCAGAGATATTTCCAGAAAGGTCAAAAACAGTCAGGAGGCCAGACGCAGGCAGGGAGATTACGTAGGTGCTTTTGCACCGTACGGTTATCAAAAAGCGATGATCAATAAGCACAAATTAGTTGTCGATAGGCAGACGGCAGATGTTGTACAAAAGATATTTCATTGGAAAAATGCAGGGCATTCCGCGGAAAAGATTTGTGCGTTTTTGAATGTTTTATTGATCCCATCGCCGTACGTATATAAGAAGATAAGCGGGCAGTCTTATAAGTCCGGTTTCGTGGACAGAAGAAAACAAAATAGTTTATCGAATATGACTAACAATAAGGACGTAAATGAAACAAGTGGTCAATCTTGCCTGTCCGATAATACGGACACACAAAAAGTGCTCCTATGGTCGCCGGTCGCAGTTCGACGTGTTTTGAAAAATCAATTATATATTGGGATCCTTCAACAAGGAAAAACGAGAAAGATCAACTATAAACTGGCACAGAGATGTAAAGTGCCACCTGAAGAATGGATCAGTACGGATAAGGCGGTGCCGCCGATCATTGAAGAATCTTTATTTTGGAAGTGTCAGAGCAGATGAATAATATATTGTGTCAGCGTATAGGAATTTATGCAAGGCTTTCCGTTCGAAATACGGAGAGAGAGGAAATGTCAATCGAGAATCAATTGTTACTGGTTGGTCAATATTTGGATCAACATACCGAATGTCAACAACGAAAGATTTATGTGGACTATGGGTACAGTGGAACAAACTTTCAAAGACCGGAATTTCAGCAGATGATAGAGGATTGTCGTTTGGGATTATTAGATGCAGTGGTTGCGAAGGATCTGTCCAGACTGGGGAGAGAACATCTGCAATTGGGATGGTATCTGGAATACTTCTTCCCGGCAAATAATGTGCGGGTGATTACCGTGACGGATCATTATGACAGTGCAAGACTTACGGAGCAGATGCTGATCGTTGGATTGAAAAATTTATTAAATGAATGGTATGCAGTAGATACCGGATACAAGGTACGGCTGGCGAAACGTCAGCAAAGGGAACAAGGAAATTTTATCGGTGCCAAGGCTCCATATGGATATCGGATCTGTTACCGGAATGGCAAGAGAGTATTAGAACCTGATCAGACGTTTTCTGTTTTAACAAACATACAGAATATGAGAAGAGCGGGACAATCTTCCGTGCAGATCGCAAATAAACTCAATGAGGATCACATAGCGACACCGGAGATATATCGTCGCACCGGAATTTTAAGAATACCGCAGGATCAGACAACAGATAAATGGTCAGGAGCGATGGTACGAGGTGTTTGGAACCATAAAAATATTGCATGTTGTTCGAACACCAGCGGGGATAACGACACGGCTTAGTACAATTTCACCGGTTTCTTCTACTGTTTTGATTTCCTCTTCGGGAATTTTTGGCGGGTATTTTTCGTATAACGTATGAGGTGGTATTACAAACAGTTCTTCGCTGGCTTCCGGTGTGTTGGGTTTTGGGATCAAAGTTGTATTTTGTAAAGCGGTCTGTCCGGATAAGATTTCAGCACCGCTGATTTCTACCGGTTCAAAATTTGGAGCAGTTATTTGGATCGAATACGTAGAATATGGGCGATCAGTACCCGGCATCATGCTATACTCCAATGGCGGTGCGGGCAGAGTGATCAGGTCACTTTTGCCGGCACTGTTTGTTTCGGTTTCTTCAATTATATCGTTTGCATCATTGATATTACGGATCTGTATCTTGGCTCCGGCAATCGGTCTGGAGGTTCGGCGAGATGTGATATTTGCCTGAAAAAAACCTCTATCCGGCATATCTTTTGCTGCATATAGATCGTGAGACATAGAACCTCATTTCTGTGATTTTTTTAAAATCACACATAGTTTTGGATTATTGTATGCCTCTTGTCAGTCAGGAGTGAAAGATTGAAATAATATTTTCAGTATGATATAGTTGGTAGAAATGCTGCAATTGCGGCACAAACAGTATTAAAAACTACGGAATTGCAGATAACCTGCGAATTTGGCAAAATGGTCTGCGCGGACATCTGTAAACAGAAAAGAGGATTAACATGGAACAGATCAAGATTAAATATTTTACGGACAAGATCGATAAACTTGCTTATATCGATGGGAAAAGTGATTGGATCGATTTGCGAGCTTCCGAAGAAGTTACATTAAAACAGGGTGAGTTTGCTTTGGTGCCACTTGGTGTGGCAATGGAACTTCCCAAAGGATATGAGGCACATATCGTACCGCGCAGCAGCACCTATAAAAATTTTGGCGTGATACAGGCAAATCATTGTGGTGTGGTAGACGGATCTTACTGCGGAGATAACGATATGTGGCGTATGCCGGTCATTGCAATGCGCGATACACAGATTCATGTAAACGACAGGATCTGCCAGTTTCGTATAATGAAAAATCAGCCGGAAATCTTATTCGAGGAAGTAGAACATTTGGAGGGCAAAGACAGAGGCGGCTTTGGAACTACCGGAAAACAATAACGAGTAGGGAGGACATTATGGATAAGAAAAAGATATTGCAGCATTTAGATCATACATTATTAAAACAGGATGCTACATGGGAGCAGATCAAGACACTTTGCGATGAGGGAATGCAGTATCATGTGGCAAGTGTGTGTATTCCACCTTGTTATGTCAAAGAGGCACGTGATTATGTCGCAGACCGCTTGAAGATCTGTACGGTGATCGGTTTTCCAAATGGCTATCAGACAACAGCTGTGAAAGTGGCAGAGACGAAAGAGGCAGTGGAAGATGGTGCGGATGAAATTGATATGGTGATCAATATCAATCGTGTGAAGGATGACCGCTTTGAAGAGGTACTGCAGGAAGTGAAAGAAATACGGGCAGCCTGCGAGGGGAAAGTCTTAAAAGTCATCATTGAGACTTGTCTTTTGACCAAAGAGGAAAAGATCAAAATGTGTGAGATCGTTACAAAGGCAGGGGCGGATTATATTAAGACTTCAACCGGATTTTCGACCGGAGGGGCCACGTTTGAAGATGTGGCACTGTTGCAAAAACATGTAGGAGATTCAGTGAAAGTCAAGGCTGCAGGAGGAATCTCATCGTTAGAAGATGCAGAGCGTTTCTTAAGGCTGGGGGCTGACCGCCTTGGAACAAGCAGATTGATCGCACTATGCAAATCGACGGATTAACTATTGCATGAGGAGCATAACGAAATAAGTTTGCATCACCCAACACTTGACACAAAAAGTGATTCTGTATAAACTATAATGTGATGCGTTTTAAGATTCTTTATAAAATGCAAATTTTGATGGTAATGCGTTCTTTATGGTGTACAGAGAAAAGACCGCAGAATGGAGGTCCCAATGAATTATAAGGTAGCCGTGATACCTGGTGATGGTATCGGTCCGGAAATTGTCAGAGAGGCAAGAAAGGTATTAGATAAGGTTGGACAGAAATATGGTCATGAGTTTACATATCAGGAGCTGTTAATGGGTGGATGTTCCATTGATGCTTATGGAGAGCCGTTGACCGAGGAGACACTGGAAGCTGCGAAAGCAAGCGATTCCGTGTTGTTAGGTGCCGTGGGCGGCAACGTCGGACAGTCTAATTGGTATCAGCTTCCACCGGATAAACGACCGGAGGCAGGATTACTGAAGATTCGTAAGGGACTGGAATTATATGCTAATATCCGTCCGGCTGTGTTGTTTGATGAACTTAGCGGTGCATGTCCGCTGAAACCGGAACTGACAGAGGGTGGATTTGATTTTGTGGTAATGCGTGAGCTTACCGGCGGTCTGTATTTTGGGGATCGCAAGACGGTTGAAGAGAATGGTGTTAAGAAAGCGATCGACACGTTGACATATGATGAAAATGAAATACGTCGTATCGCCAAATGGGGATTTGATGTCGCAATGAAGCGTGGTAAAAAGGTTTGCAGCGTGGATAAAGCGAATGTTTTGGATTCTTCCCGTTTGTGGAGAAGTGTTGTCGAGGAAGTGGCAAAGGATTATCCGGAAGTGGAACTTACTCATATGTTAGTAGATAACTGTGCGATGCAGCTTGTGCGTGATCCAAAGCAGTTTGATGTGATCCTTACAGAGAATATGTTTGGTGATATTTTATCAGATGAGGCAAGTATGGTGACCGGATCGATCGGTATGTTGTCTTCTGCAAGCCTTGGTGCAACGAAGTTAGGTCTATACGAGCCGAGTCATGGATCTGCACCGGATATTGCAGGACAAGATAAGGCGAATCCGATCGCAACTATTTTATCTGCAGCGATGATGCTTCGTTATTCCTTTGATCTGGAAAAAGAAGCCGATGCGATCGAGAATGCCGTGAAGCAGGTGCTTAAAGACGGATATCGTACGATCGATATCATGGACGAGGGAAAGACGCAGGTCGGAACAATACGGATGGGTGATCTGATCGCAGAACGTATTTAATAGAACATAAATACACAAGGTAGATATTGGTGCCTGCAGATTCAAATGGCAGGTCTGGAAAGGAATAAGTGATTATTATGAGAAGTGATGCAGTAAAGAAAGGAATGCAGACAGCACCTCAGAGATCGTTGTTTAATGCATTAGGAATTACAGAAGAAGAATTGGAAAAGCCGTTGATCGGTATTGTGAGTTCTTACAATGAGATCGTGCCGGGACATATGAATATTGATAAGATCGTTGATGCTGTTAAAATGGGTGTTGCTATGGCTGGTGGAACTCCAATTGTTTTTCCGGCGATCGCAGTGTGTGATGGTATTGCGATGGGACATACCGGTATGAAATACTCTCTTGTAACGAGAGATCTGATCTGTGATTCCACAGAGTGTATGGCATTGGCGCATCAGTTTGATGCATTGGTCATGGTGCCAAACTGTGATAAAAATGTTCCGGGTCTGTTGATGGCAGCCGCTAGATTGAATATACCAACAATTTTTGTCAGCGGTGGCCCGATGTTAGCCGGTCATGTTCAGGGCAACAAGACATCATTGTCTTCTATGTTTGAGGCAGTTGGTGCTCATGCTGCAGGTAAGATGACAGAGGAACAGGTAAATGATTATGTATGCAATGCTTGTCCGACATGTGGTTCCTGCTCCGGTATGTATACCGCCAATAGTATGAACTGCTTGACAGAGGCAATCGGTATGGGATTGCAGGGCAATGGTACGATCCCGGCTGTATATTCTCAGAGAATCAAGCTTGCAAAGCATGCGGGAATGAAGATCATGGAACTTTTGGAGAAAAATATCCGTCCAAGAGATATTTTGACAGAGCAGGCATTTATGAATGCGTTGACTGTAGATATGGCACTTGGATGTTCTACAAATACAATGCTTCATCTTCCGGCGATCGCACATGAAGCAGGCGTAGAACTTAACTTAGATATCGCAAATCATATCAGTGCAAAGACTCCGAACTTGTGTCATTTAGCGCCAGCAGGACATACCTATATGGAAGAGTTGAACGAGGCAGGCGGTGTCTATGCTGTTATGAATGAGCTGAGCAAGAAGGGCTTATTAAATACAGAACTTATTACTGCTACCGGTAAGACGGTAGGAGAGAATATTAAAGATTGTGTCAACCGCAATCCGGAAGTTATTCGTCCGATTGACAATCCATATAGCGAGACTGGCGGAATTGCAGTACTGCGAGGTAATATCGCACCGGATTCCGGCGTGGTAAAACGTTCTGCAGTAGTTCCGGAGATGATGGTACATGAAGGCCCGGCACGTGTGTTCGAATGCGAGGAAGACGCTATTGCGGCTATCAAGGGTGGCAAGATCGTTGCCGGAGACGTAGTAGTTATCCGCTATGAGGGACCTAAGGGTGGTCCCGGAATGCGTGAGATGTTGAATCCGACTTCTGCAATTGCCGGTATGGGACTTGGCTCTAGTGTAGCATTGATCACAGACGGAAGATTTTCCGGTGCATCGCGTGGAGCAAGTATTGGACATATTTCTCCAGAGGCAGCCGTTGGCGGTCCGATCGCTTTAGTCGAAGAAGGAGATATTATTGCAATTGATATCCCGGCAAATACGATCAATGTCAAAGTCTCTGATGAAGTTTTGGCAGAGCGTCGTGCAAAATGGCAGCCAAGAGAGCCGAAAGTCAAGAGTGGTTATTTGGCACGCTATGCGTCGATGGTTACATCAGCAGATAAGGGAGCAATTTTACAGATTCAGTAGAAGAGTGGAGGAAAGTCATGCAATTAACAGGTTCACAGATTGTGATAGAATGTTTGAAAGAACAGGGGGTAGACACAGTATTCGGTTATCCGGGTGGTGCTATTCTGAACATATATGACGAATTATATCGTCATCAGGATGAAATTAGACATGTCCTTACATCTCATGAGCAGGGAGCATCCCATGCAGCAGATGGATATGCCAGAGCAACAGGTAAAGTCGGTGTATGTATGGCAACAAGCGGACCCGGAGCAACTAATTTAGTTACCGGAATTGCGACAGCTTATATGGATTCTGTTCCATTGGTTGCTATTACATGTAACGTTGGCAAGGCGTTACTGGGTAAAGATTCTTTTCAGGAAATTGATATTGCCGGAGTGGCAATGCCGATTACGAAATATAGCTTTCTGGTAAAGGAAGTTGATAAATTGGCTGATACGATCCGTCGTGCCTTTACGATCGCAAAATCCGGCAGACCGGGTCCGGTCTTGATCGATATTGCGAAAAATGCAACGAGTGACAAAGCTGAATATGAGCCGAAAGTTCCGGAAAAGATCGAACGCAGCACAGAAAATATTGACGATGCTGTTATTGATGAGGCAATCAAGGTACTGCGCAATGCCAAGAAACCGATGGTATTCGTTGGTGGCGGCGCTGTGATCTCAGGTGCGGATAAAGAACTTAAGGAATTTGTGGAAAAAGTAGACGCACCGGTAACGGATACGTTAATGGGTAAAGGTGCATTTCCGGGTACCGATGACCGATATGTGGGAATGCTTGGAATGCATGGAACGAAGACTGCCAATTTAAGTGTTTCAGAGTGCGATGCGCTGGTAGTTGTTGGTTCCCGTTTCTCTGATCGTGTGACAGGCAATACGGCAAACTATGCGAAGAATGCAACGATCATTCAGATTGACATTGATGAAGCGGAGATCAACAAGAATGTATCGGTTGATATGAGCATTATTGGTGATGTGAAAGCTGTTTTGGAGCGTATGAATGAGCGCATGGAACAGATGTATCATAAAGAGTGGATGGATAAGGTGATGGCAAGAAAGGATGCACTGCCAATGACTTATTCTGAGGAGGGATTGACTTGTCCATATGTTATGGAGAAGTTGGACGAGTTGACAGACAGTGATAAGACGATCATTTGTACGGAAGTCGGTCAGCATCAGATGTGGGCGGCGCAGTATTACCACTATACACATCCACGCACACTGATTACTTCCGGTGGCCTTGGAACAATGGGATATGGATTGGGTGCATCACTGGGTGCACAGGTCGGCTGTCCGGATAAACGTGTTATTAACATTGCCGGAGATGGATGCTTCCGCATGAACATGAATGAGTTAGCAACTGCAAGCCGTTATAACATTCCGATTATTGAGGTTATTATTAACAATCAGGTGCTTGGAATGGTTCGCCAGTGGCAGACGTTATTCTATGGAAAACGTTATTCGCAGACGGTACTGAATGATAAAGTTGATTATATCAAACTGTCTGAGGCACTTGGGGTGAAAGCAATCCGAGTTACAAAGAAGGAAGAGGTTGAGGGAGCAATTAAAGAAGCGCTTTCTACAAAAGGTCCGGTTGTGATCGAGGTTGTGATCGAGAGTGATGATAAGGTATTCCCGATGGTTGCACCGGGTAAGAACTTAGAAGACTGTTTTGATGAGAAAGATTTGCAAAAACAGCAGTAAGCGTGTTAATCCTGGTATAGTCTGACACGAAGTTCGAGTAGGCTTTAGTGGAAGAGTTGAATGTTTTGATATTCATGGTACATAGCAGGGTTTCATATATTTACAAAGTGACAAAAGGAAAGGGGATTCCCGGACCGTTTTGGTTTTTGCGTAGTATGCGCCGCAAAAATTCAATAAAAATATGCGTATACAGAAATGAGGAGAAATATGAGCAGAGTTTATAATTTTTCAGCAGGACCGGCAGTATTGCCAGAGGAAGTATTGCAGGAAGCAGCAGATGAGATGTTGGATTATCAGGGTTCCGGCATGTCCGTTATGGAAATGAGTCATCGCTCAAAGGTGTATGATAATATTATCAAGACCGCAGAACAGGATCTGCGTGATCTGATGAATATTCCGGATAACTACAAGGTACTCTTCCTTCAGGGAGGTGCTTCACAGCAGTTTGCAATGATTCCGATGAATCTGATGAAGAACAAGGTTGCTGATTACATTGTAACCGGACAATGGGCAAAGAAGGCATGGCAGGAAGCTTCCAAATATGGTAAAGCGAATAAGATCGCTTCCTCCGAGGATAAAACATTCTCGTACATCCCAGACTGTTCGGATCTGCCGATCTCCGAAGATGCCGACTATGTATACATTTGTGAAAATAACACAATTTATGGTACGAAATACAAAGAGCTGCCAAACACAAAGGGTAAGACATTAGTTGCAGATGTATCTTCCTGCTTTTTGTCAGAACCGGTAGATGTCACAAAGTATGGCGTGATTTATGGCGGTGTACAGAAAAATATCGGACCGGCAGGTGTTGTCATTGTGATCATCCGCGAGGATCTTATTACAGAAGATGTTTTGGAAGGTACACCAACAATGTTACAGTACAAAATACATGCAGATGCACAGTCTCTGTATAACACACCACCAGCATATGGTATTTACATTTGCGGTAAGGTATTTAAGTGGCTCAAGAAAATGGGCGGCTTAGAGGCTATGAAGAAGCACAACGAAGAGAAAGCAAAGATCCTGTATGACTTCTTGGATCAGAGTAAACTTTTCAAGGGTACGGTAGTGCCAAAAGATCGTTCTTTGATGAATGTTCCGTTTGTAACAGGTGATGCAGATATGGATGCTAAGTTTGTCAAAGAGGCAACAGAAGCTGGTTTTGTTAACTTGAAAGGTCATCGTACCGTAGGTGGAATGAGAGCCAGCATTTACAATGCAATGCCAAAAGAGGGCGTAGAGAAGTTGGTTGAGTTTATGAAGAAGTTCGAGGAGGAAAATGCGTAATGTTTCAGTATAGTTGCTTAAATCCGATCGCACAGATTGGCTTAGATGGTTTTGATGGACAATATGAAAAGACAGATGATGTGAATGCGGCTGATGTAGTGCTTGTTAGAAGTGCAGCGATGCACGATATGGAGCTTTCTGATAAGCTCTGTGCTATCGCACGTGCCGGTGCCGGTGTCAACAATATTCCATTGGATAAATGTGCGGATCAGGGTATCGTTGTATTTAACACACCGGGTGCAAATGCTAACGGTGTAAAAGAGATGGTGGTATCCGGTATGCTTTTGGCTGCCAGAGATATTGCAGGTGGAATGCAGTGGGTTAAGGACAACGCTGACGATGAAAATATTTCCAAATCCATGGAAAAGGCAAAGAAGAATTTTGCCGGTACAGAGTTAAAAGGCAAAAAACTTGGTGTTATCGGACTTGGAGCTATCGGTGTGTTAGTTGCTAATGTGGCAAGACATTTCGGAATGGAGATTTATGGTGTAGATCCATTCTTATCCGTTAATAATGCGTTATCTCTTTCCAGAGATGTTACGGTTGTAAAATCTTACGATGAGCTGTATCAGGTATGTGATTATATTACAATTCATGTTCCTTATATTCCTGAGACAAAAGGAATGCTCAACAAGGAAGCTTTCGATCAGATGAAGGATGGCGTTGTTATCTTGAACTTTGCACGTGATCTTTTGGTAAATGATGATGACATGAAAGCTGCTTTGGAGTCTGGAAAGGTGCGTCGTTATGTAACAGATTTCCCAAATCCAGCCGTTGTTAAGATGCCGAATGTGATCGCAACACCGCATCTCGGTGCCTCTACAGCAGAGTCAGAGGATAACTGTGCCGTTATGGCAGTACATGAGCTTCGTGAATTTTTAGAGAATGGTAATATCATCAATTCTGTAAACTATCCAAATTGTGATGCAGGTGTCTGCAATACAGAAGGACGTATTACAGTTGCACATAAAAACATCCCAACGATGTTGACACAGTTTACCAATGTATTTGCTGAAGAAGGAATTAATATCGCACATATGACAAATAAGAGCCGTGGTGATTATTCATATTGTGTATTCGATATTGATGCTGCTTCTTCAAAGGCATTGGAAGATAAGCTGAATGCAATTGATGGTGTATTAAAGGTACGTATCATCAAATAATGTAGTACGATACATAATTTGCCGGATCGTTACTCTGAAAATTTTGGGGTAACGATCCTTTTTTTGAGAAGTTTTGATCTCGTATAGCAGTTGGAGGAAATGGACATGAATTATGAGGAAGCACGTAACTATATTGCACATATTCAGGGAAATCTCGGAAGTGACTATTCGTTGAAGGAAGTCACAAGATTAGCGGAATATATGGATAGGCCGGATAAAAAATTGCAGATTGTGCATATTGCAGGAACCAATGGAAAAGGGTCTGCAGGAAATTATCTGGCTGGTATTTTGGCGGCATCGGGATATCGTGTGGGACGTTACGTGTCACCGACAACGCATTATTTGGAGCGTGTTCAGAAATGGGAGCCATATACAGAGCAAGCAGTTACGATCTCAGCACAGGAAGCAGCAAAGCTGCTGACTAAATTGCGCGTCTTTTGCGAGCAGATGGTCAAAGAGGGATATCATCATCCTACTGCATTCGAGATTGAGACGATATTGGCAATGCAGCAGGGTGTGGACTGGAATGTGGATGTCATGTTAGTCGAATGTGGTCTTGGGGGAAGAATGGATGCCACGAATTTTATTACCGATCCGCTGCTTTGTATGATTACTTCGATCAGCAGAGATCATATGGCGGTTTTAGGAGAAACGGTCACGGAGATTGCTGAAGAAAAATATGGGATCATTAAGAAGGGAGCACAGGTCGTATCTGCACCGCCTAAAGAATTACAGCCATTATTAGAGCGTGTATGTCGTGAAACCGGTGCACATTTGCATCTGGTGCAATCGGTGGGACAAGTACAGATCCATTCCTGCGAAGAGACGCAGTTTTATTATCGTGACCGGTCCTATGTGTTATCTACGCCGGGATTGTATCAGATCGATAATGCAGCACTTGCACTGGAAACCGCACAGTGCATGCAGTCGATTGGCTTTGCAAAGATCAACGAAGAGAGTATGAAACGGGGAATATATTCCAGCCGGTGGCCCGGCAGAATGGAAGTGATCTGCAAGAAGCCGATCATTTTATTGGACGGAGCACATAATGAGGATGCTGCCAAACGGCTTGTACAAAGCTTAGAAGCATATTATCCGGGACAAAAATGGCAATTTATTATGGGTGTTTTTGCGGATAAAGAGTATCAAAAAATGATTCATATTCTGCTTCCGTATGCCAAACGTTTTTTGACCGTGACTGCACCGGGTCCCAGAGGGCTTGATAGCGGTAAATTAGCAAAAACGATATGGCAGACAGCACAGAAGTTTGGAGAGAACAGGTTATCTTTGGAAGATATACAAGATGTTCGCACGATGTCGGATGCGCTTTATCAGACATTACAGATTGGAGAAAATACGATAATCTGTGGCTCGTTGTCCATTCAGGGTGCGGTACAGCGTTTTATGTCTGAAGCAGGTGAAATGGAGGAATAGAATGAGGGAACAAACCAAAAGAACAGAAATATATAAAAGAGCGTTATTTCTTGCGGTACCGATGATGATCCAAAATGGGATCACGAATATGGTGGGATTGGTTGATAATGTTATGGTGGGAAAGCTGGGCACAGAATCGATGACCGCAGTTTCTATTGTAGGACAGCTGATCTTTGTGTTTAACCTTGCAATATTCGGAGGAATATCAGGTCCGGGTATCTATGGAGCACAATATTACGGACAAAGAAATGAGGAGGGATTTCGACATACCTTTCGTATCAAGCTCTGGATATGTCTCGCATGTGTTATTATAGGAACGCTTATTTTTATGACAAGTGGAGAAACCTTGATCAGTATGTATCTACATGGTGAAAGTGCGCAGATGGATGCAGCGCTTACCATGCATCTGGGAAAAGAATATATGACGATCATGTTGTTTACGCTGCTGCCTTTTAGTATTACGCAGGTATACGCCAGCAGCTTAAGAGAGACCGGATATAGCGTCAAACCAATGATTGCCGGGATACTATCCGTTATCGTTGATATCGTGTTTAATTACCTGTTGATCTTTGGCAAATTTGGAATGCCAAGACTTGAAGTAAAAGGAGCTGCGATCGCAACATTGTTAGCACGTATCGTTGAGTGCGTGATCGTAGTAGCGTGGGCACATTATGAGCGTAGAACACACAGTTTTCTGATCGGTATTTACCGAACGATGCGCATCCCTAAAGAAATATCAATTATGATGATCAAAAAAGGTCTGCCTATCTTTTTTAATGAGTTTTTGTGGGCAGGAGGATTAGCGGCATTGACCCAGTGTTATTCAACCAAAGGTTTAGAGATTATTGCGGGACTTACCATCTCTAATGTTATCTGTAACCTGCTTAATGTTGTGTTTGTTGCATTAGGCTCTGCCGTGGGAATTTTATCCGGTCAGACACTTGGAGCCGGGAAGTTTGAGAAAGCGAAAGAAAATGCGTTTCATTTGATGTGGTTTACCTGTTTTGTCTGTGTGGGCCTTACGGTTATTTTGATCGCTTTTTCAGGGATTTTTCCAAAAGTATACGATACGACCGAACAGGTACGGGGGTATGGTCAGAAATTTATTGTGATCACAGCATTATTTTTCCCAATACAGGGGCTGCTAAATTCCTTATATTTCACTTTACGTTCCGGTGGAAAGACAGTGATCACCTTTTTGTTTGATAGTGTATTTTCATGGGTCGTGACAGTGCCGGTAGCAGCAGTGTTGTGTTTAACAACGCCGTTGTCTGTGTTTGTGATCTATGCCATTGTTCAGTCGTTAGATCTGATCAAAGTCGCAATTGGCTATGGTTTGATCCGCAAAGGGATTTGGATCAGCACTATTGTCGACTGATAGTAAATTATGCTATGATAATGTAGTGTTGTTTTTTGACACGATCTTTATAGGATGACAGTAATATGGATCATTCTTTACCGGTTGTAAGGAATATTCACCGCAAAGTATGTGGTAGGAAGGTATGAATCATGCAGATAGGAACAAAACAATTTCAATTTGACGGACATCATGTATATGTGATGGGAATTTTGAATGTAACACCGGACTCGTTTTCGGATGGCGGCAAGTTTAATCATTTAGATCAGGCTTTGGCGCATGTGGAGGAAATGGTCGCGCAGGGTGCCGATATTATAGATATCGGAGGAGAATCAACAAGACCCGGTTATCAGAAGATAACCGTGGAAGAAGAGATCGAGCGTGTGACAGAAGTGATACGAAAAGTTAAAGAACGATTTGATGTACCGGTATCATTGGACACCTACAAGGCACCCGTTATGGACGCAGGACTGTCTGCAGGTGCAGACATGGCAAATGATATATGGGGACTGCGTTATGATGAGCTATTTGCACAGGAAGGCTGCAAATCTGTTTGGGAGATCGGTACGATGGCGGAGATCGTCGCAAAACACCACAAACCGGTCTGCATTATGCATAATCGTCCAAAAGCAGAATATGAGCATTTTCTGATCGACATGAAGAAAGATCTGCAAAGATCGCTTATGCTCGCAGATGCGGCAGGCATAGCGAGAGATCAGATCATATTAGATCCCGGTGTTGGCTTTGGCAAAACATACGAGCAGAATTTGGCGGTGTTAGCACATTTAGATACTTTTTTGGATTTTGAATTGCCGCTTCTTCTGGCAACTTCCAGAAAATCGGTGATCGGTCTTACGTTAGATCTTCCGGTTGAGGAGCGGGAAGAGGGGACGATGGTAACGAGTGTGTTAGCGGCGTTGAATCATTGGGATATGGTTCGTGTGCACGACGTTGAGAAAAATGTACGCGCACTGCGTATGACAGAAAAGATCATGTCTTTACAATAAATAATGGATTTATGCCCTGACTATATTCACAAAAGGAAGGGGGACGTTCCGTGGAAGAAAACAGGATCAGAGAGCACTATGTGTTTTTTGGCAGAGTGCAGGGAGTTGGATTTCGATACCGCGCAAAATATGTTGCGAATGGTCTCAGAATTACCGGATGGGTTCGAAATGACTGGGATGGAACGGTTGAAATGGAAGCACAGGGAACGTTAGAACAGTTGAATCAAATGCTTAAATTGATCAATCAGGGAACCTATATTCAAGTAGAGGATCTTCGTCGGAAAACGATTCCGTTAGATCGGGAGGAACGAGGGTTTCATGTACGGTAATCTTGACAAAAGACAAGGTTTATGCTACAAAAAATGAGGCAATAGAGATAAGAAATGAGGTAGAAAAATGAAAGTTGCAAATTTAGTGGGATCACGTTTTAAGGAAAAGCCATCAGACTGTGTGATTGACAGCCATGCGTTAATGGTGCGTGGTGGTTATATGAAATATGTCGGCAATGGCATATATTCGGAGTTCCCGACATTGCGTCGTGTAACAAGCAAGATTGAGAACATTATCCGTCAGGAGATGGATGCTATTGACGGACAGGAAGTATTATTCCCTGTTGTGCTTCCTGCAGATTTATGGGATGAATCCGGACGTTACGAAAGTGTTGGCAGCGAGTTGCTGCGTTTTACAGACCGCAATGATGCACGAATGGTATTGGGAATGACGCATGAGGAGGCTGCTGTTCAGCTTGTCAGAGAATATGCACAGTCCTACACAAAATATCCGTTTATGATCTACCAGTTTCAGCGCAAATTCCGTGATGAGGCAAGACCTCGTGCAGGAATGATCCGTGTGCGTGAATTTACGATGAAAGATGCATATTCTTTCCATACATCCCAGGAAGATTTGGAAAAATATTATGATGTTTGTTATCAGGCCTACAATCGCATTTTCCAGAAAGCAGGTATCCCGGAAGTAGTTACCGTAGCTTCGGATTCCGGTATGATGGGCGGTAATATATCACATGAGTATATGCTTCTTACACCGGTAGGAGAAGATTCCATCGTTCTTTGTGAGGAATGTGATTATCGTGCCAATATGGAAGCAGCAGCAAACTGTGTTTCCGGTGACAAGATCGGGGAGCAGACAGAGCTTGCAATGATCGAGACTCCGGACTGCAAAACAATCGAAGATGTATGTGCATTCCTGCACAGTGATGTAGAAAGTTCCTGCAAAGCGGTTGTTTATCAGAAGGCAAGCAATGGCCAATTTGTCGTTGGCTTTGTTCGTGGCGATTATGAGATTAATGAGACAAAACTGCGTAATCTGGTTGGCGAAGAGATCTATCCGGCAGAGATTACAGAAGATTCCTGCTTAGTAGCCGGCTATATCGGACCATATGCAATTTCGGAAGAAGTAGAATATTATTTGGATCTGACATTGCAGGGGATTGAGTCTATGGTTGCCGGAGCAAACAAAGAGGGTTATCATTATACAGGACTCAATTTAAATCGAGATCTGAAAGACGCAAAATATGTTGACATTGCAAAAGTAAAAGCTGGCAGTGTATGCCCATGCTGTGGCAAGCCTGCTATTACGATCAAACGAGGTATTGAAGTAGGTAATATCTTCCAGCTTGGAACGAAGTATACTAAGGCAATGAATATGACCTATACAGATGAAAACGGCGAGTTAAAGAATCCGATCATGGGCTGCTATGGTATTGGAGTTGGACGTATGGCAGCATCTATCTGTGAGGCGCATCATGACGAATACGGTCCAATCTGGCCAATTTCCATTGCTCCTTGGGAGGTAGAAGTATGTTGTCTGCGTGCCGACGACGAAGAATGCAAAAAGGTTGCGGATGACATGTATACCGGTCTGCAGGATGCCGGCATTGAGACAATATATGATGACAGAGATGTCCGTCCAGGTGCTATGTTCTCTGACGCAGATCTGATCGGTGCACCGATCCGTGTGGTTGTCAGCCCTAGAAATTTAAAGGAATCAAAGGTTGAGATCACAACACGTGATAAGGCAGTAAAGGAAATGGTTGACTTAGACAAAGCAAAAGAGTATGTCATCGCACTTCGTCAAAAATTGTTTGATGACATTGCCAGTCATGTTGAGGCATATCAGAAATAATGACAACTTCTTTTTGAAACTGACATTTTTGGCTTTTTTTGAAATGGACAGTTGACATTTTTGGAAAAATATTTTATAGTATTTCTTCGGGGACAGTAGTTGTCCCCGAATTACGGCGTGTGGCTCAGTTTGGTAGAGCGCTACGTTCGGGACGTAGAAGTCGCAGGTTCAAATCCTGTCACGCCGATGATACAAGGATACAGTAGGGACAGTAGTCAGAAGAATCCTTGGCAGGGGCGCCGAAGATCTTGAGCAATCAAGAGCTTCGGTTTTTCTTTTTCTTGTATTGAAATACATTTTGTTTTCGTGTAAAATGGTATCGGCTATAAGGATAAGGATGTTTTCGGACATTTTGACAGAATGGAGGTAACCATGTACAAGATTAATGACAATTACTTAAAATTACCAGGAAGTTATTTGTTTTCGACGATCGCAAAGAAAGTTGCAGCATATTCGTCGGCAAATCCGGACAAAGAGATCATCAAGTTAGGGATTGGTGATGTGACACAGCCACTTGCACCGGCGATCATTGAGCGTCTGCATAGTGCAGTGGATGAGATGGCACATGCAGAAACCTTTAAGGGATATGCTCCGGATCTGGGCTATGAATTTTTGCGTACTACGATCGTGGAAAATGATTATAAAGCACGCGGCTGTAAGATCTCTGCCGATGAGATTTTCGTCAGCGATGGTGCGAAGAGCGATTCCGGTAATATTGGAGATATTTTTTCAGTAGACAATAAGATTGCCGTATGTGATCCGGTATATCCGGTATATGTGGATACGAATGCAATGGCAGGCCGTACCGGTACTTATGATCCTAAGACGGAGAAATGGTCGGATGTGATCTATATGCCATGCACCAAGGAAAATGGTTTCTGCCCGGAATTACCAACAGAGACACCGGATATTATTTATCTGTGTTTTCCGAATAACCCAACCGGAACAACGATTACAAAATCCCAGTTACAGGAATGGGTTGACTATGCCTTGAAGGTTGGCGCAGTGATCATTTATGATGCAGCGTATGAGGCATATATTTCAACACCGGATGTTCCACACAGCATTTATGAGTGCGAAGGTGCTACCGCATGTGCCATTGAGATTAGAAGCTTTTCTAAAAATGCAGGATTTACCGGAACAAGACTTGGATTTACGGTGATTCCAAAAGAGTTAAAATGTGGAGACGTTACATTGCACAGCTTATGGGCACGCCGTCATGGCACGAAGTTCAATGGTGCTCCATATATCATTCAGGCAGCAGGTGCGGCAGTATATTCGGAGGCAGGTAAGAAGCAGACGGGTGAACAGATCGCATATTATATGAACAATGCTAAGACGATCCGTGATGGATTGATCTCTGCCGGTTATGAAGTGTTTGGCGGTGTAGATGCACCATATATCTGGTTGAAGACACCGGATAAGATGACTTCTTGGGAGTTCTTTGACTACCTGTTAGAGGAGCTTAATATTGTCGGAACACCTGGTTCCGGATTTGGTCCGAGCGGCGAAGGATATTTCCGACTGACTGCATTTGGCAGTGCCGAAAATACAGTTAAGGCAATGGATCGTATTAAAAATGGGAAAGCATAAATAGAAAATATTCACACGGCGGCGGAGAGTCGATCGATGCTTGCAGTGAGACAATGAAAACGGACAGAAAAATTCATGTTCCTGTCCGTTTTCCCTATCTAATATAGACAACCCTACGAATGGGGCATTGAGAGGTTGGAGGTTTCGATGAAACATAATTATTTAAAAGGAATCTGTGGGCTGCTTATGATAGCTCTTGTTATCGTGAGTTTACCGAAAACAGTGATGGCGGATGCCGAAGTGAAGGAAGAGGATACAAGCTATGATCGCTATATCGCTTTTGGAGAGGATCTGTCTAAAAGTGAAAAGCAGAAGGTCATGGATTCGTTTGGTATTACAAAATCCGATTTAAAAAATTATAAAACGATTAAGATCACAAACAAAGAAGAACATGAATATCTTGGTGATTATATTGCATCTTCCGTGATCGGAAAGCGTGCTCTGTCTTCTGTAATGGTCGTAAAGACCGAGAAGGGCAGCGGAGTACATGTAACAACGGATAATATCAGTTATTGTACGTCTGGTATGTATACCAATGCGCTTGTAACCGCGGGATTGGAAGATGCAGAGGTCAAAGTTACCGGACCGTTTAAGATTTCCGGAACATCTGCACTGGTTGGTGCTATGAAGGCATATTCTGTTATGACCGGTAAAGAAATTTCAGAAGATACGATGGATGCAGCAACGAATGAGCTGGTGGCTACTGCCAATCTTGCAGAAGCGGTTGGTGATAGTGATAAGGCAGAACAGTTGATCGCAGCCGCCAAGGAAAAAGTATTATCCCAGCGGTTGACGAAGCGTGAAGATATAAAAAAAGCAATTGAATCCTCTGCTAAGGAACTGGGTATTGAGGTTCCGGAAGACGAGGTAGACAAGCTTGTTACTATGATGCAAAAAGTATCTAAAGTGGATGTTAATGTGGATGCATTGAAGAAACAGGCGGGTGAGATTTATAATAAATTGAAAGATGCAGGAATCGATCTGTCAAATGTGGATACAAAGGGTCTTGCACAAAAGATAGGCGATTTCTTTGCAAATATATTTGAAGCGATCGTACGTTTCTTCTCTGGATTATTTGGATAAGAAATGTATGCAGAAATGGAGGTAAAACGATGGCAAATGTAATCTCGGATGAAACAATAGAGTACGTTGGTATTTTGGCAAAATTAGAGCTTTCCGAGGAAGAGAAGGAAAATGCCAAAAAAGATATGGAAGAGATGTTGGATTATATTGACAAACTCGGTGAGCTTGACACATCCAGTGTAGAGCCGTTGTCACATGTATTCCCGGTTCATAATGTATTTCGCGAGGATGAAGTGAATGAACACGATGGACGAGAAAACACATTGGCAAATGCACCGGAACGCAATGGAGACAGTTTCGTAGTGCCGAAAACTATTTTGGGCGATTAGTATAAAACAGAAATGGAGGAAAAAGCATGTCTTTAATGAGTTTGACAGCGGCTGAGCTTGGCAGAAAAATTAAATCAGGTGAAGTGACAGCAGTTCAGGCAGCGCAGGAAGCACTTGATGCGATCGCAGCCAAAGAGACTGCAGTAAATAGTTTTGTTACGGTTGTGGACAGGGATAAGGTTTTGGCACAGGCAGAGAACGTGCAAAAACAGATAGAAGCCGGAGAATATGCAGACAGCCCTTTGGCGGGTGTACCGGTAGCAATTAAAGATAATATGTGCATAGAGGGAATACTTACAACCTGTAGTTCGAAGATCTTAAATAATTTTTATCCGACGTATACGGCAGAGGCAGTTTTGAACTTGCAGAAAGCAGGGGCCGTCATTATTGGAAAAACAAATATGGATGAGTTTGCCATGGGAAGTACAACAGAAACTTCTGCTTATGGCGAGACCAAAAATCCTTGGAATACAAAGCATGTGCCGGGAGGTTCGTCCGGTGGTTCTTGTGCCGCTGTTGCAGCGGAGGAGTGCTCTTTTGCCCTCGGTTCAGATACCGGCGGATCTATTCGCCAGCCATCTTCCTTCTGTGGCGTAACAGGTATTAAGCCAACTTACGGAACGGTATCGCGTTATGGATTGATCGCATATGGATCTTCGTTGGATCAGATCGGACCGGTTGCCAAGGACGTTACAGACTGTGCAATGATCTTAGAAGCGATCGCTTCTCATGATCCGAAAGATTCCACTTCCGTACAGCGTGATGATCTGAGATTTACAGATGCTTTGGTAGATGATGTGAAGGGAATGCGCATTGGTATTCCGAAAGATTACTTTGGCGAGGGTCTTGATCCGGAAGTGAAAGCTGCTGTGCTTCAGGCAGCCAAAGAATTAGAAAAGAAAGGTGCTATTGTTGAAGAGTTTGATCTTAGCTTAGTAGAGTATGCAATTCCTGCATACTATGTCATTGCCTGTGCAGAGGCAAGCTCGAATCTGGCACGTTTTGATGGTGTGAAATATGGTTACCGTACGGATGCTTATGAGGGGTTGCATCAGATGTATAAGAAATCCCGTTCAGAGGGATTCGGCGCAGAAGTAAAACGTCGTATCATGCTTGGGTCTTTTGTACTTAGTTCAGGCTATTATGATGCCTATTATTTGAAGGCACTTCGTACCAAAGCGTTGATCAAAAAGGCGTTTGATGAAGCATTTGCTAAATATGATGTGATCTTAGGTCCGGCTGCACCGACGACGGCACCGGAGCTTGGTAAGAGTCTGAGTGATCCGTTAAAGATGTACTTGGGAGATATTTATACGATTTCTGTAAATCTTGCAGGTCTTCCGGGAATTTCTGTTCCATGTGGCAAAGATTCGAAAGGTCTGCCGATCGGATTGCAATTGATCGGTGATTGTTTCCAGGAGAACAAGATCATTCGTGCAGCATATGCATATGAGCAGACAAGATCGTATGAGCATAGTCCGATGGCATAATCGGTGAGAAAAGAAACGGGGAACGATACTTTGCTACAAGGTATCGGAAGAAATATAATGGAGGACAGATCATGAAACAATACGAGACAGTCATAGGATTAGAGGTTCATGTGGAGTTAGCGACCAAGACAAAGATCTTCTGTTCCTGCTCTACAGAATTTGGCGGAGCACCAAATTCACATACATGTCCGGTATGTACCGGAATGCCGGGTTCTTTGCCGGTATTAAATAAAAAAGTAGTAGAATATGCAGCAGCAGTTGGTCTTGCTACCAACTGTACGATCACACAAAATTGTAAGTTTGACCGTAAGAACTATTTCTACCCGGATAATCCACAGAATTATCAGATATCGCAGCTTTATCTTCCCATCTGTCGTAATGGTGGTATTGAGATTGAGACAGAAGATGGTGCAAGAAAGACAATTGGTATTCATGAGATCCATATGGAGGAAGATGCCGGTAAATTAGTTCACGATGAGTGGGGCGAAAACTCTTTAGTTGACTTCAACCGTTCCGGTGTGCCGTTGATCGAGATCGTATCAGAGCCGGATATGCGCTCAGCGTCAGAGGTGATCGCCTATTTGGAAAAGCTGCGAATGATCATTCAGTATTTGGGTGCATCTGATTGTAAACTTCAGGAAGGTTCGATGCGTGCTGATGTCAATTTATCCGTGCGTGAAGTAGGAGCAACAGAGTTTGGAACGAGAACGGAGATGAAAAACCTGAATTCTTTTAAGGCAATCGCACGTGCGATCGAGTCCGAAAGAGAACGTCAGATTGATTTGATCGAGGCAGGCAAAGAGGTTGTTCAGGAAACCAGAAGATGGGATGATGCGAAGGAATATTCTTATGCAATGCGTTCTAAGGAGGATGCTCAGGATTATCGTTATTTCCCAGAGCCTGATCTTGTGCCGATCATTATTAGTGATGAGTGGCTGGATGAGATCCGTGCAAGACAGCCGGAATTGCAGGAAGAGAAGCTGGCGCGTTATATGGACGAATATAAACTTCCGGAGTATGATGCTAAGATTTTGACCGGCAATAAGCATTTGGCAGATCTGTTCGAAAAGACGACAGAAATCTGTCATGTACCGAAGAAAGTTTCTAACTGGCTTATGGGTGAGACGATGCGCCTGATGAAAGATGCAGATCTGGAACCGGAGCAGTTATCGTTCTCTCCGGAAAATCTTGCCAAGTTGATCGGACTTACGGAGGAGCGCGCAATCAATAGTTCCGTTGCCAAAGAGGTGTTTGAACACATATTCAACGAAAACATTGATCCGGTGCAGTATGTTGAGGAAAATGGTCTTCGCACGGTTGCAGATGATGGAGCACTTCGAGCAACCATTGAGGAAATCGTATCAAATAATCCGCAGTCTGTGGAAGATTATCGTGCCGGCAAGAAAAAAGCGATCGGCTTCTTAGTGGGGCAGACAATGAAAGCAACACAGGGTAAAGCAGATCCGGGAATGGTCAATCAGATTTTGACAGAGTTGTTACAGGGGTGATCTGTGCACACCAGATAGATCCCGTAAAAGCTTAGTGTGCAGAAATGAGGAGTGTCGTGAGTACAAATAGAGTGGAACAACGGAGAAGCAAACGAATACCGACAAAGATGAATTTGGAAGTATCTTCTCTGTTTAAGCAGGATAATGTCAAAGTTAATAATATTAATGCACCAATTGAGGTGATTGATATTTCAAAAGACGGCATTGGATTTTTATCATCGAGTATGCTTCCAATTGGATTTTATTTTAATGCCAGATTGGAATTTGAGAAACACGATCGTTGTTTGAATTGTGTTGTGCGTATTATTCGTCAGGCGGAGCATGCAGATGGTGTTTTCAATTATGGTTGCGAATTTGTAGGGATGGCATCCGTGTTTGATTATATTTTTGAGGAAATAGAACAGAGCGCAGAATGATCTACGCTCTGATATCAAAGGAAAAACGTTTCATTTCTTCTGTGGCATTGGTTTTGATCCGGGTGTTCAAAAAGTCATCCATCGAAACCGGTGCCTCTTCTTGTTTTGTTACTTGAATATTTGTTTGATATCCCATATCTGCTAAATTCTGTGTTAGAAGTGCTGCATTTTTACGGAGCAGCTCCACGCTAAATTCGTCGTCAAGACGAAAGTTGGCGGCAATGTTTTGATGATCCTTATCGAGTCTGATCTCTAGTTTTCCAAGATGTTCCAGATCCAAATGGAGCAGTACACGCATCTTTTCCGGATCTGCCTGCCGTTTTTCTTTTTGCGTGTAAACATATAATTCACTGCCTGCCGTCTGACTTGGCAGTTTGATCGGCAGTTGCAGATAGGTGAACGTTTCGTTTAGTTCTTTCATAAATTGTATATTACTTTGTATATCGTGCGCATTTTGCTCGAATTGTCTGGAGTCTGATCCGGAAAGGGAAGAACCGATCAACTGTTCTAATGAATGCATTTGAGAATGGATCTGTTCCAAAAACATACCCGGCTGTCCCTTTTGAGATAGATGATCGGGGGTGATACTCCAGTTGTTTTCCAAACTTTTAGCAAATAATGACGCAAATTCATCAGATCGCAAAACTTCTTTTAGTAATGAAGGATCCGAAAGAGAGATAACATTTTTGAGTACTTGCATCGTTTCCTGAATAGAAGCATTGCCGGATAGGATCTGTGCCAAAAAAGATGGGCTGACCGGCAGCTTGCTAAGCAGTGCTGCAAATGAAGATCTTGCATCCTCGGATAACACAGAACGCACCAGTCCTCTGGCAGAGGCATCCGTCTCAGTCAATTCCGACAGTGAACGAAGCAGAGTCTCGTTATCTGTATTTTCTTCCGTAACCGATGTAGACTGTCCTGCACGGAATTTTCCAAGTGTATCCGATAAAGAATGGCTGACGGTATCTTGTAGGGAATGAAATAGTTTGGATATACCTGTGTTTTCCGTCTCTGTGGACGATGCCTTTGCATCAGTCGGGATATTGGAATCCTCAGACACATTTTCCGACTCTTTGGAACTTTGTTGTTCCGCAACGGCCTTTTGAGCTGCTATAGCATCTTTGACAAGCTTGAAGGCATCTTGAACAGACAGTGTGCCATCAGAGGCAGCTTTTAATATCTGTTCCGGAAGTTCTGTTTGTGATAATAGAGTGAGAAGGGTTTCTTTATCCTGTTCAGACAGAGATGAAACTGTCAAACCGTCCCAGGTTTCCGTGAAAAGTGGTTGGGTGATCTGAAGACATTGCTTTGCAAAGTCTGCCACCAATGAAGCAGAACCATTTTCGGACAATGCCTGAAGCAATACGGGAAGCTCTCCGGCAAAGTTGTTCAATTGCTCCGTCAATGTATGGATTCCCTGCCTGTAATTGCCAAACTGCTCGAGACTGTCCGGGGTAACAGGCATCATTAAACGCTTCATTAGAGCAAGAGTACCCATATCGGTACTCTTCATATCGAAAGCCTGCTGCATTAACTGTTGGATCGCTTCACGATTGATCGGCATCAGATTATCCATCAACGCTTTAACGGCAGCCTGATTATGCTCTGAAGCGGGGAGTCCTGCTTCCTGCAGTGCCTTATTGATCAGCGTTAATTCATTTTCCGTATAACCGCTTACGGGAGATAGGATAACACCGGCCGGAGATAATCCATCCAGCTTAAAGGCAGCAGTTTGTCCGATTGATAATAAGGAACTGTCAGAAATTTGACCGCGTATCATTGTATTGTTTTCTAAGGTAAGGGTAATCTCGTTACCGGTAAGATCCGATATTTCGCCCTTGATCACATCGCCCAGCTGCAGACTGGTGGCAGCTTTTACAACGCCAAACTGTCCGGATTTTTGAACAGAGGGCGCAGAAGCATTCCCCGGAACATTGCCACGGCGAACTCCGTTACCGGTCGTAGCAGAGGAAGACGTGTTTGTGCTGCGGGACTGCGAAGTGTTATTCGTATTATAAGGATTAATGCGCGAGTGATCCATTTTTTTGTCCAACCTTTCTTATTTATTGTTCTCGTCTCTTATTATATCGGTATGAGCAAAGAATTTCTATAGAAAAACCTTTGTAGGTAATTTTTTTCGAAAAATACAGAAAAATACTTGACAATAATCATGTAGAGTGCTATCTTACCTATAGATGTTAGCACTCCACTATAAAGAGTGCTAACAAAACAGGAAGGAAGTGATACGGTGGAACTGGATGAGAGAAAGCTTAAGATACTGCAGGCGATCATACGAACTTATTTAGATACCGGAGAGCCGGTTGGTTCGCGAACTATCTCCAAGGATACGGATCTTCACCTCAGTTCAGCGACCATTCGTAATGAAATGTCAGATCTGGAGGATATGGGTTATATTTTACAGCCACATACTTCTGCAGGACGGATTCCTTCTGACAAAGGATATCGACTTTATGTAGATACCATGCTGGAAGACAAGACGCACGAGGTGGCGGATCTTAAAGATGCTTTGGAAGAGAAGGCAGACAAGATGGATCTTTTGCTGAAGCAGGTTGCAAAGTTTTTGGCAACCAATACCAACTATGCGACAATGGTTTCAGGACCGCGTTACCAGAGTAAAAAAGTCAAGTTCATTCAGCTGACGGAAGTTGATGAGAACAGCTTGCTGGCAGTTATCGTACTCGATAACAATCACGTGAAGAATCAGATGATACGCATTAATGAGCCGCTTGATCCAGAACGCGTCGCCAAGTTAAATTTTGTGTTGAACACAGCACTTAATGGTTTGGACGTGACGGAAATGAATTTAGCACTGATCTCTCAGATCAAGGCGCAGATGAAGAGCGACAGTACTGTGATCGATTCTGTGCTGGAAGTGATCGGTAATGTGCTTACGAGTGAAGATGATCCGGAAGTGTATACGAGTGGTGCCACAAACATTTTGAAATATCCGGAATTGTCAGATAAGTCCAATGTAGAAGATCTGTTGGTTGCATTCGAAGAGAAGCAGGAGATCGGGCATTGGCTGGAAATTCCATCAACGAATACGAAGCCTTCCGAAGAAAGTCATGATATTCAAGTGTATATCGGTGATGAGACACAGGTGGCATCCATGAAAGACTGTTCTATGGTTACCGCAACCTACCGCATTCATGAAGGTGTGTATGGTAAGATCGGTATCGTAGGACCAAAGCGTATGAATTATGATAAGGTCGTTGGAACGCTGCAGTCGCTTATGGCGCAGCTTGATGACATATTTAAGGACCAATAAGCAGAGAGGTGATAACGAAGTGGCAGATATGAAAGATAAGAAAGAAGAGACAATCCATCAGGAAGAGGAAGCTGTAAAAGCAGAGGATGTAACAGAAACTGCAGAGACAGCAGAGAGTGCGGAAAGTACGGAAACATCGGAGGCTGAGCAGGCACAAGAGAGTGCCGGAGAAAAGAAATCTTTCTTCGATAAGAAAAAAGATAAAAAGACAGCAGCCCTGGAAGAAAAACTGGCAGATCTTGAAGACAAAAGAGTTCGCCAATTGGCAGAGTTTGAAAACTTCCGCAAGCGTTCCGAGAAAGAAAAGTCTCAGATGTTTGAAATGGGAGCAAAGAATGTTGTAGAAAAGATGCTTCCGGTGATCGACAACTTCGAGAGAGGTTTGTTAGCAGTTGCTGAGGAAGACAAGGAGAGTCCATTCGTACAGGGAATGGAACTGGTATATAAACAGATGCTCACTGCGTTTGATGCTCTTGGTGTAAAGCCGATCGATGCAGTTGGCAAAGAGTTTGATCCGAATCTTCACAACGCAGTTATGATGGTTGATGATGATGCGCTGGAGAGTGGCACGGTAGCCGAGGAAATGCAGAAAGGCTATATGTACAAAGACAGCGTTGTTCGTCATAGTATGGTAAAGGTAGTTAATTAAGGGAATATCCCTGAATTTTATGTTAAATGAGCAAGAATATGCATTGCATTTTAGGAGGTAATTACTATGAGTAAGATTATTGGTATTGACTTAGGAACAACAAATTCATGTGTTGCTGTTATGGAAGGTGGAAAACCGGTCGTAGTAGCCAATACAGAGGGAGCCAGAACAACACCGTCTGTTGTTGCTTTCACTAAAAATGGTGAGCGTTTGGTAGGTGAGCCTGCAAAACGTCAGGCAGTTACAAATGCTGACAAGACCATTTCTTCTATTAAGAGACATATGGGTACAGATTATCGCGTAACAATTGATGATAAGAAATATTCTCCACAGGAGATTTCCGCAATGATCCTGCAGAAGTTAAAGGCTGATGCTGAGGGCTATTTAGGTGAGAGCGTTTCCGAAGCTGTTATTACAGTTCCTGCATACTTTAACGATGCACAGCGTCAGGCAACCAAAGATGCAGGCAAGATCGCCGGTCTTGATGTAAAGCGTATCATCAACGAGCCGACAGCTGCTGCATTAGCATATGGTTTGGACAATGAGAAAGAGCAAAAGATCATGGTATACGATTTAGGTGGTGGTACATTTGATGTATCTATTATCGAGATCGGTGATGGTGTCATTGAAGTATTAGCAACATCCGGTGATAACCGTCTTGGTGGTGATGACTTTGATGAGAAGATCACACAGTACATGATCGAGACATTTAAGAAAGAAAACGGTGTTGACTTATCCAATGATAAGATGGCACTTCAGAGATTAAAAGAGTCTGCAGAGAAGGCGAAGAAAGAACTTTCCTCTGCAACAACAACAAATATCAACCTTCCGTTCATCAGCATGAACGAGAATGGCCCACTTCATTTTGATATGAATTTAAGCCGTTCTAAGTTTGATGAGCTGACACATGATCTGGTAGAGAGAACAGCTACACCGGTACAGAATGCACTTAGAGATGCCGGAATCACGGCTTCTGAGCTTGGTCAGGTATTGTTAGTCGGTGGTTCTACCCGTATCCCGGCAGTTCAGGATAAGGTAAAACAGCTTACCGGACATGATCCAAGTAAGTCATTGAACCCAGATGAGTGTGTTGCATTAGGTGCATCCGTTCAGGGTGGTAAGCTTGCCGGAGATTCCGGAGCAGGCGATATCCTTCTTCTTGATGTAACTCCACTGTCTTTGGCTATTGAGACAATGGGCGGCGTAGCTACAAGATTGATCGAGAGAAATACAACAATCCCTACAAAGAAGAGCCAGATCTTCTCAACGGCAGCAGATAATCAGAGCGCTGTAGACATTAATGTATTACAGGGTGAGCGTCAGTTTGCCAAGGATAATAAGTCACTCGGTCAGTTCCGTTTGGATGGTATCCCACCGGCAAGAAGAGGTGTTCCACAGATTGAAGTTACGTTTGATATTGATGCCAACGGTATTGTAAATGTATCCGCTAAGGATCTTGGTACCGGCAAAGAGCAGCACATTACGATCACAGCTGGATCTAACATGTCTGATGATGAGATTGAGAAAGCTGTTCAGGAAGCAGCTCAATTTGAGGCTGAGGATAAGGCTCGTAAAGAAGCTGTTGATACAAGAAATGAGTCTGATAGTCTTGTGTTCCAGACACAGAAAGCATTGGATGAAGTTGGCGATAAGATCAGTGCTGACGAGAAAGCACAGGTTCAGGCTGACATTGATGCTTTGAAAGCATTGGTTGAGAAGACAGATGCAGAGAATGTTTCTGAGGCTGACGTTGCAGAGCTCAAGGCTGCAAATGAGAAATTGATGCAGAGTGCACAGAATGTGTTCCAGAAGATGTATGAAGGTGCACAGGCAGCAGGTGCAGGTCCTGATATGGGTGCAGGCGCAGGCCCGGATATGGGCGCAGGTGCTGCAGACAATGGTGCAGATGATGATGTGGTAGACGGTGAATACCGTGAAGTATAAAAGCAGGAGTTTAGAAAATGGCAGAGAAGAGAGATTATTACGAGGTATTAGGCGTAAGCAAAACCGCTTCCGATTCGGAAATTAAATCGGCATATCGTAAATTGGCCAAGAAATATCATCCGGATATGAATCCGGGTGATAAAGAAGCGGAGGCAAAGTTTAAGGAAGCTTCTGAAGCGTATGCCATTCTAAGCGATGCAGACAAACGCCGCCAGTATGACCAATTCGGTCATGCAGCATTTGATGGTGGTGCCGGTGGTGGAGCAGGTGGATTCGATTTTAACGGATTTGACATGGGAGATATCTTTGGAGATATTTTTGGAGATTTCTTTGGTGGCAGCGGAAGAAGCCGTAGTGCCAATAATGGTCCGATGAAAGGGCAGAATGTGCGTGTATCCGTACATTTGACATTCGAAGAGGCATGTTTTGGCACTGAAAAAGAGATTGAACTGAATATTAAAGAAGACTGTGCAAAGTGTCACGGAACCGGTGCTAAACCGGGAACACAGCCGGAAACCTGCAGCAAGTGCGGCGGCAAGGGTCAGGTTGTATTTACACAGCAGTCATTGTTTGGCGTTGTGCGAAATGTTCAGGCATGTCCGGACTGCCATGGCACTGGCAAGATCATTAAGGATCGTTGCCCGGATTGTGGCGGAAGTGGTTACATTAGCCGCAGAAAGAAAATTTCTGTCAGCATTCCGGCAGGAATCGATAACGGACAGAGTATTCGTATTCGTGATAAGGGAGAACCAGGTATCAATGGAGGTCCAAGAGGCGATTTGCTGGTACAGGTTATTGTTGGGCGTCATCCGATCTTCCAACGTCAGGATTATGATATTTATTCCACAGCACCGATCACGTTTGCGCAGGCAGCATTGGGTGCAGAAGTGCGTATCAAGACGATCGACGGAGACGTGATGTATACGGTAAAACCGGGAACGCAGACAGATACAAGAGTTCGCTTGCGTGGTAAAGGTGTTCCGACAACACGGAATAAACAGGTACGCGGCGATCATTATGTAACGTTGGTGGTTCAGGTACCAACAAAGATGAACGCCGAGCAAAAAGAACTTTTGAAAGCTTTTGATCAGGCAATGGACGGGAAGAAGGAAGAAGAACCGGAGACTGGTCATAAGTCTCACAAAGAGAAGCGAAGTCCATTCAAAAAGAAGAAATAATGGTTTGCAAATTAGAAAATAGGCATCCACACATATGGTGTGAATGCCTATTAATTGTTTCAAAAAATAATCTGTTGTTATAAAAATCTAAGAAACAACAGTCGATTCAATTTCCGGTTCGATAGTTTCCTCAGCAGGCTCAAAATCTGTGATGGGCTTTGGATCAGCATCAGCATCAGGTTCTTCCGTATTATCCGCTAACAGTGATTCAATTTGATCCTGCGTGATCTCATCAGAAACTTGTTGAGTTTCCGGCTGCGGTTCCTTTGTGATCTGAGCGTGCTTCTGCTCCTGCAACTGAATATGAAGAAGGAGTTCATCAATCTCATCATCATGATTGTTGATCGTCAGCGGCTCTGTTTCGTTGTTACAGAGATAGTATTTAATAATCTTGCCGGTGCTCAATCCGATCTTTTCAGCATTACAGTAATCAGAATCCCGCTGATAGGGAAGGTGATCATACATGGTGATCGGATAATCTAAGCCGGTCTCATATTTTAAGGAAAATGGGAATTTTGTTATCACGTTAAGCACTCCTCACAGGCTTTTCAAAATTTAGCAGTAGATCCTATTCACAAAGAATAAAATTTCTGCAAGTACTATTATATCGCAGAAATGAGAAAGATGCAATTAGCTGTCCAAAATTCAAAAGCGATGTTTCGGAACTATTGTTTGACTTTTTTTGGGGGTATGATATAATTAGCAATGATATTCTGGATTCGTATGCAATACAGAATAAACAGATAAAACAATGGTACAAAAGTTGTACATGATGAAGGAGAGCAAGTCAGTTATGAAAAAGTATTTGAAAAACTTTCTGCGATATAAGTATTTGCTGACAGAGTTGGTAAAGAAAAATATCAAGTTGAAGTATCGTCGTTCTTATTTGGGTATTTTATGGACGCTGATCGAGCCATTGCTTACGATGCTTGTATTGACGTTGGTGTTTGGTACATTCTTTGGTAACAACGATGAACAGTATCCTGTATATATCCTGTCCGGACGATTGTTATATTCCTTTTTTTCATCCGGCACGAAATCCGGTCTTCGAGCGGTCAGCGGTAATGCTGCAATGATCAAGAAAGTATATGTACCAAAGTATATTTATGTATTATCAACGGTCATATCGAACTTTGTTACATTTTTGATCTCACTTGTTGTGTTAGTAGGAGTGGGTGCCGTTCTTCATGTACAGCCTACCATTTATGTAGTTCAGGCAATTGTACCGCTGTTTATCTTACTGATCATGACAACGGGTATCAGTATGATCTTAGCGACCTTAAATGTATTTTTCCGTGATATCGAGTATATTTGGTCGGTATTTACCATGTTGATCATGTATGCATCTGCTATTTTCTATCAGCCGGACCGCGTCATCAATACAGGTAATGGATGGATATTTGGTGTCAATCCGGTATATATGTGCATTTCCAACTTCCGTGAGGCAGTATTGTACGGAACACCGTTAGATGCACATTACTGCATTACATCTGCTGTTATTTCAGTAGTATTGTTGATCGTTGGTATTTTGTTCTTTAACAAGAAACAGGATGAATTCATTTTGTATGTATAAAGATAATGCTTGAGAGAACATTGTATTACAAAATTTAATGAAGTGAGCGGCATGGGATAAGGCGGTTGTTCACAGATACTTGGAAAGGAATGGTTGTTATCGTGAAAGATAATGTAGCAGTTAGCGTAAAGAACGTAGGAATGTGTTTTAATCAGAGCCAGGAAAGAGTAGATAATCTCAAGGAATATTTGATCAAATTTGTGAGACGCGATCTAAAATACGATGAGTTTTGGGCTTTGCGGGATGTAGATTTTCAAATCAAAAAAGGAGAACGACTTGGTGTACTTGGTTTGAATGGATCCGGTAAAAGTACGTTGCTAAAGGTTGTATCCGGAGTATTAAAACCAACGGTTGGTTCGGTACAGACGCGAGGAGTATTGGCTCCGCTGCTGGAGCTTGGTGCCGGATTTCATTCAGAGTATACAGGACGCGAGAATATCTATCTGTACGGAGCGGTGTTGGGATATTCCAAAGAGTTTTTAGATGAAAAATTTGATGAGATTGTCGACTTTTCCGGATTGGGAGAGTTCATTGAGGTCCCGATCAAGAACTATTCTTCCGGAATGAAATCCAGACTAGGTTTTTCAATTGCAACAATTGTAGAGCCGGATATATTGATATTGGATGAGGTATTGTCTGTCGGCGATAAGAAGTTTCGGACAAAGAGTGAGCGAAAGATCATGAGTATGTTCGAAAAGGGTGTAACCGTACTTTTTGTATCACATTCTTTGGAGCAGGTTTGTCGTTTGTGCGACAAAGCGATCATTTTGGATAGTGGTGTTCTGGTTGCTAAAGGACCGGTAGATAAAGTAGCACGTATATACAAAAACATGACAGAATAAAGAAAACATCAGGGAAAAGTTTTTGGCAGTCATACAGGAGGGGTTATTTACAATGAAAGTTAAGCGTTATGTTAGCTTTTATATTCTGCTTCCCATTGTTTTGGAATTTTTGATTGAAGCATTAAGCCGAAAATCATTGATTGCGGCTGTAAAATATGCCATAAATAGTCCGTTGCTTTTTGCGTTTAATACGTTGATCATTATGCTAACGCTTTCTATTGCAATGTTTTTTAAGCGTGAAGTGTTTGCTTTGACCACAATTTCTGTGGTGTGGGTTATTTTTGGTATTGTTAATTTTGTAATCCTGCATTTTAGAGTCACACCGTTTTCGGCGGTGGATTTTACATTGATCAAGAGTGCGATCAGTGTATCATCTCATTATTTGAACCTATTTACGATCGCAATGATCATTGTTGCAATATTCGTTGTTTTAATAGGTCTTATCTGTTTGTTTCGAAAAGCTCCTGTGAATGAGCAACATGGACATCGAAAGATCATCTTTTCGATTTTGTGTTGTCTTACACTTGGCGTGGCAATTATTGTCCTTCATCGCTCAAGTAATTCGGTGCAGGCACTTTCCACACATTATACAAACATTTCAGAGGCCTATGAAAATTACGGTTTTGCTTATTGCTTTGCAAATAGTATACTGGATACCGGAATAAAAAAGCCGGGGGATTACAGCAAGCAGTCTGTGAAGAAGATTACAAAAGCACTGAAAGATGAAAAAAATACAGACAAACGGCCGAATATTATATTTATTCAGTTGGAGTCATTTTTTGATGTAGGTTATGAGAAAAATCTGCAATTTTCAGAAGATCCGCTGCCGGTATTTCATAGCCTGCAGAAAAAATATAGTTCAGGTTTAGTTACGGTGCCGACGGTTGGTGCCGGTACGGTAAATACGGAGTTTGAAATACTTACAGGAATGCGTCAGCACGATTTTGGGGTGAGTGAATACCCATATAAAACAGTGCTCAAAAGCAAGACGTCGGAAAGTATCTGTACAGACCTGAAAAAACTGGGATATTCGACGCATGCTGTGCATAACAATGAAGCGACGTTTTATGGTCGCAATACAGTTTTTTCTAACATTGGATTTGACACATTTTGTTCTATGGAATATATGAATGGATTGACGGATAGTCCAAATGGCTGGAGTAATGATGATGTATTGTCGCGGGAGATCATGAAAACTCTGGATTCGACATCGGGACCGGATTTTACGATGGCGATCACGGTGCAGAGTCACGGAAAATACGATGGTATTGCGTTAGATGACCCGACGATCAAGGTTACTGGTGCGCCAGAAGGAAAAGAGCAGGCATATGAGTATTATGTGAATGAGATCCATGAAGTGGATAGAATGATCGATACGTTGATCAAAGAGTTGTCGAATCGGAAAGAAGAGACGGTATTGGTTTTGTATGGAGATCATTTGCCAAGCTTGGATATTCAGAAAGACGATCTGAGTAATGCCAATCTTTACCAGACGCAGTATGTCGTTTGGGATAATATGAATCTTAAGAAAAAGACGAAAAACCTGCATGCATATCAGTTGTATGCAGAAGTCTTAGATCGTATACAGATTCATGAAGGGATGATCACTAAATATCATCAACAGACAAAACATCGTTCCAAATTGTATTTGACAGGTCTCACTACATTGTCTTACGATCTGTTGTATGGTGATAATTATGCGTATGACGGTGAAAATCCGTTTAAACAGACGGAGCTTCAGATGGGCACAGAGCCGGTGAAGCTAACTTCGGTTCAAAAGACGAAAAGTGGCTACCGGGTAGTTGGCAGCGGTTTTACACCATATTGCAAAGTGTATTATGATGGAACGTTGGTGGAATCCGAATGGATCAGTTCGGAATGTTTGCAGCTTCAAGATGAATTCGAACTGGACGAAGCAGATAAAAAAGATTCCGGGGAGCCGGAAACAGAAGTTACGGAGCCGAGAGATGTACCAAATGCTTTTGTAGTAGAAGTGCAGTCTGATGACGGTGTTGTGCTATCAAGTACACAGGCATATCCGGCGTCTCAGGTAAAAAAATAAAATAACGTGTATTTAAGATAATGAGTCAAAAGACAGTGCACATATTGATGCACTGTCTTATTTCATTGCATGTAAAAAGCTGTTATGTGGTGGGAACATTGCAAAACGCTGGTTTTGCCTTATTCCATTGTATGTAAAAAGCTGTTATGTGGTGTGAACATTGCAAAACGCTGGTTTTGCCTTATTTCATTGCATGTAAAAAGCTGTTATGTGGTGGGAAGCCAACAAGAATTGCATAAGCAATTCTTGCAAGGCAAAACGCTGGTTTTGCCTTTATTGTCGAAAACCGTCAAAGATCTTTTCTGCATCTGTCATGCTTTGACATATTTCGCAGGCCGGATTCGGTATACTTGGTTTCGGAAAGAGAGGAAGGAAACAGACATGAGAGTTTATCTTGATGTTTACTTCATCCTGAACCTGATTTTGAACCTGTTTCTAATGGGGATTACAGGACTTCTTCGAGGAAAGCGCAGTTCCATATCACGAATTGCAGTGAGTGCCTGCCTGGCGGCGGTGTTATCAACGGCAATTTATGCAGTATCTTTTTTGATACATCGGCAGATATTTTTGCTCAGTCTGTTGACAGTATATGGAATGGTCTGGTTTGGCTTTCGTGAACTTGACCGGAGAGAACGTAGAACCGATCTGTTAGTACTGTTGATCGTTGCTTTTGTGACGGGTGGTTTGTTAAATGCGCTGCATGCTATTGGAGCATTAGTGGGCAGTAGTCCAAGATATTCTATTTGGTTTATCTTGCTTGGACTGTTAGGGATCGGCATTGCTTTTTGCGTGCTGGCGCGAGAACTGCAAGGAGCGTATAAGCGGTGTCAGACAACCGTTCAGGCGGTGCTTTGTCATGAAGGCAGGGAATATGTGCTTCGTGTACTGTTTGATACGGGAAATGGCTTGGTATCGCCGTATACCGGTGAGAAAGTAGCGGTGTTGTCGGCTGATTTTGCTTCGGGATTGTCGTTAGACCGCACACAGAATCCGGTGTATATCCCGTACCATTCGATCGGCGGTAGTGGCATTTTGCCGGTATACCGTATTGACAGTGTAACGTTTGCCGGTCGTACACCGATTGTACATTTGCCGGTTGCGATCAGTGATGAACTGGGCGGAGAACAGGAAATACAAATGATCTATTAACAAGATTAAAGTGTCGTATTTTGACATAATAGGAACATTGAACACAGAAAGGGGATTGTTATGCTTAAGATATCAGTGGCGAATCGATTTCAACTTCGTATCGCTTCGGAATTTGGAGGAATCTTTCGAAGTAAAAACGGTACGGATATTCATTACATAGGAGGAGCGGAAATATTACCGGCGCCATTTTCGGCAGAAGAGGAAAAAGAAATATTAGCAAAACTAGGGAGCAGTCATGACAAAGAGGCAAGAAGCAGTCTGATCGAACATAATCTCAGACTTGTTGTGTATATTGCAAAAAAGTTTGAGAATACAGGGATAGGAGTAGAGGATTTGATTTCTATCGGGACGATCGGCCTTATTAAAGCGATCAATACCTTTAATCCACTCAAAAATATTAAATTAGCAACATATGCTTCCCGTTGTATTGAGAATGAGATATTAATGTTTTTGCGGCGTAATAACAAGGTGAAGTATGAAGTGTCGATCGATGAGCCGTTGAATGTCGACTGGGATGGTAATGAGTTGCTTTTATCTGATATTTTAGGAACGGACGAAGACGTCATTTCTAAGGGTCTGGAAGATGAGGTGGATCGACGGCTGCTTAGACAGGCGTTAGGTTTATTGAGTGAACGGGAACGTTCGATCATAGAGCTTCGTTTTGGCATTGACAGAAAGGATGGAAAGGAATTTACACAAAAAGAAGTGGCAGATATGATGGGAATTTCCCAGTCCTATATTTCTAGGTTAGAAAAGAAGATAATGAAGCGGCTGAAAAAGGAAATCCTACGCATGCAGCAAGTATAAAAAATATAAATTTGTAAATCCTACTTTATAACAGAATAAGCCGTGGAGGAAGGGTTATGGGAATGTATAAAGTAGAGATTTGCGGAGTAAATACTGCAAAGCTGCCCTTACTGAGCGAAGAAGAAAAAAAGGAACTATTTGATAAGATTGGTAAGGGTGACCGAGCTGCAAGAGAAACTTTTATTAAAGGAAATCTGCGTTTGGTACTTAGCATTATACAGCGTTTTTATAATTCCGGGGAGAATATTGATGATCTGTTTCAGATTGGCTGCATCGGATTGATGAAAGCAGTGGATCATTTTGATGTTACAATGAATGTCAAATTTTCTACGTATGCTGTTCCTATGATCATCGGTGAATTGAGACGGTATTTGCGAGATAATAACAGCATCCGTGTCAGTCGGTCGATCCGTGACACTGCCTATAAAGCAATTTACACGAAGGAAATGCTAATGAAGCAGTCGGACCGTGAACCAACAATTGAGGAGCTGGCAAAGATATTGGAAATTCCGGCAGAGGACATTGTATTTGCGCTGGATGCGATCCAAAGTCCGGTTTCATTGTACGAGCCGGTATATGCAGAGAGCGGAGACACCCTATACATTTTGGATCAGATCAGTGATAAAAAGAACAAAGAAGAAAAATGGGTCGAGGAGATATCTTTAAAAGCAGCGATAGACCGTTTGGCTGACAGAGAACATCAGATCATTAATATGCGTTATTTTGAAGGAAAAACGCAAATGGAAGTAGCAGAAGAGATTCAGATCTCGCAGGCACAAGTGAGCCGCCTGGAAAAGAAGGCCCTTCGGGAAATGAAGAATTATCTTGCATAAAAGATCATATATTAGAGATAAGAAATCGTCCGTGTGGAAAGGGGAAAGTGGTGCGTTTATGTGAGCTTCGTGACAAAGAAGTGATCAATGTATGTGATGGAGAACGCTTAGGAAATGTGTGTGACATAGATTTTGATGAAAAAACAGGGCAGATCTGCACACTCATTATTCCGGGACCTTGCAAGGTGTTAGGAATCTTAGGTCGAGACCATGAATACATTGTCCCCTATCAGTGTGTTTGCCGCATTGGATCGGATGTAGTGCTGGTTCAAGTGGATACGGAAAAATGCCTCAAAAAATGTAAATGGGATTGACGATTCCTTGTAACAAAAAGGGGTTTTGCCTTGCGTTTTTAAGATGTGTTCTCTATAATAACAGAAGAGAACAATTGCATATCACGACAACGGATTAACCGGTGGTATGCGGAAAGAGGTAAGAAATGAAATGTCCATTTTGTGGAGAAGATGATACCAGAGTGATTGATTCAAGACCGGCTGATGAAAATATGTCGATTCGCCGCAGAAGACAATGCGATAAATGTCAAAAACGTTTCACTACTTATGAGAAAGTGGAGGCAATTCCGTTGGTAGTGATCAAAAAAGATCAGACTAGGGAACCTTATGATCGCACCAAAATTGAAAAAGGTGTATTCCGTTCCTGCCACAAACGGCCGATTTCGGTTCCTCAGATGAACCACCTTGTGGATCAGGTTGAGGCAAAGGTATTTAGCAAGGAAGAACGAGAGATACCAAGTAGTTATATCGGAGAACTCGTTATGCGATATTTGGAAGAGCTGGATGCAGTTGCATACGTACGTTTTGCATCGATCTACCGTGAATTCAAAGATGTCGATACATTTATGGAAGAATTAAAAAAGATTTTAGACAAATAACTCAAACTTTGCACATAAATTTTAGCTATGCACCTTGAATTGTGGTATCTAACTGATTAACAAATATACAAAGAGACTGTGGCTGAAGCCTTCCTATAACCATCAAGTGGTAGGAGGTGTGAACCAATCCACAGTATCTCCAATTAGTATAGCACAAACAGACCTTGGAGAGGGTCTATAAACACTACTACTATATAATACGAGAAGGAGATGATTATCGTGGAAATACAGCATAAGGGCTGGGATTGGGATGCAGTGAAGTCTGAATCATGGAATGAAATTTCAGAAGAGTTTTTACCTGTGGCACTAAGCTGGGTTAGAAAGTATCACTCAGTATTGGATATTGGAACAGGGAAGGGAAGGCACGCCTTTTTCTTTGCAAAAAATGGTTTTAAGGCGAGTGCAATAGACTTATCGGAAAGTAGCATCACATATGTGAAAGAGCAGATAAAAGAAAAAGGTCTCGATAATATAGATGCGAGAGTGGAGGATATGACGGAGTTATCATATGAAAATCAAAGTTTTGATTGCGTCATATGTTTTCATACAATCTATCATACCAGTTATGATGGAGTTGTTAAGGCATTGAGGGAGATAAATCGAGTTTTGAAGGATAAAGGAGAGGCATTTATTTCATTTAATACAAAGGATAATCCACATTATGTTAAAGAAAAAACGGTGGATGGATATACGATGATAGCAACGGAGGGACATGAAGCCGGTATCCCGCATTGCTATGTGGATGAAAATGACTTGTTTGAATTACTTCAGGATTTTGAGATTCTGTCAATGAATAAAGAAATTAATTATGTGAGAAAAGGAAAAGAAACACATGGTGTTCATTTTTATGTTCACGTTGCGAAAAAATAGCAGATGTGTTTGATGTACAGGATTATATGATTCTGGATGACTTATAAAAAACCGTTTGATAGATTTAGAAATCTGCTTATCATTTTGAGTCTCTTGTGTTATACTTTATTCACAGCATGAGCCTCCGGTTTGTAATTGTTTTTTGGCAACTCAATTATACCAAAACCATTGATTTCATGCTATTTTTATGCTAGTTATTATTGAATTTTCAAAGTGCATAGGCACATTTTAATGTGCGAAGAGTTTGAGATAATAATATTTTAAGTTGACAGAACACAACATGTGTATTAAAATATCAAATGAAAGAGAGAAAGTTCTATAAGATAAAGTGAAAGGACGTTATGTTCTGTGAAACTTTTTGTGCCGCCATTCAGGGGATTGACGGCTGTATGATTCAAGTAGAGGCAGATGTGTCTGATGGACTGCCTTGTTTTTCTATGGTCGGATTCTTGGCTTCCGAGGTAAAAGAAGCGAAGGAACGAGTATCTATTGCAATCAGAAATAGTGGTTTTCGTATTCCTCCCAAGAAAATAACAATTAATCTGTCACCGGCGGATTTTCGTAAAGCGGGAACAGGGTATGATCTTGCGATCGCAGCAGCGATTTTAGGTGCGTTAGGTTACTTTCCGCAGGAATATCTGGAGGGCGGTATGCTTTTGGGCGAACTGAGTCTGGATGGAACAATCCAGCCGATCAATGGAGTTCTTCCTATGGTGTATACGGCGTTAGAGCATGGCTGCAATTATTGCATTGTACCAGCTGATAATATGAAAGAAGCTCAGATCGTGGAGGGAATCCGGGTTGTTGGAGTGCATTTGCTTTCAGAAGTCATTGATTTTTTGCAAAATGCTCCGGATATCCATGTAGACACAGAACGTGTGGAATTTATAGGCAATTTGAGAGAGGATTTGCCGGATTTTCGGGATATTTGTGGTCAGGCAGCCGTAAAACGAGCAGTAGAAGTGGCTGTGGCAGGTAGACATAATATATTGATGGTGGGGCCTCCCGGCTCCGGCAAGACGATGATTGCAAGAAGGATACCGGGAATTATGCCACCCTTGTCTTTTGAGGAACAGATGGAAATTTCCAAAATTTATAGTGTGAGCGGTTTGCTGGATGAAAAACACCCGCTTGTAATGGAACGTCCCTTTCGTTCACCACACCATACGATTCCACAGACAGCACTTGTCGGGGGTGGACGATATCCGAAGCCGGGTGAGTGCAGCCTGAGCAGCGGTGGTGTTCTGTTCTTAGACGAATTACCGGAATTTCAACGACAGTCTGTGGAGGTGCTTAGACAGCCATTAGAGGAAGGGTTTGTCACGATATCAAGGTTGGAAGGATCATACCGATATCCGGCCAAATGCCAGCTTGTGGCTGCAGCTAACCCGTGCCTATGTGGATTCTATCCTGACCGGCGCAAGTGTAACTGCACCACAGCACAGATCCGTAAATATTTTGGCAGAATCAGTCGTCCGATCTTAGATCGCATCGACATATGTACGGAGACGGTTTCGCTAAATTATGATGAATTGGAGAATCGTGGAGAGGAGGAATCTTCCGCACAGATTCGGGAGCGTGTTATGGAGGCACAAAAAATTCAAACAAAACGGTACGAAGGAGAAAGCTTTCGGTACAATGGAGAACTGACGGCGCAGGGGGTAAAACGTTATTGCGTTCTTTCGGCAGACGCTGAGGCATATTTACGGGGGATTTTTGATCAAAAGTCACTGACTGCAAGAGGGTATCACAAAATATTAAAGGTAGCAAGAAGTATTGCAGATCTAGATCACAGTCAAGAGATTAAACGTCATCATCTAAGTGAAGCAGTTTGTTACCGAAGTTTTCCGCAAGACAACACAGATGTCAATGTCTAAAGAAAGGAGTAGGCTGTGGAGCAGGAATTATTTGCCTATTGGCTGTATACATTACGAGGGATTGGTGCTAAGAAAAGACATGAATTGCAACAAATTTATGGAAATGCAGAGCAAATCTATTATGGTGACAAAACAAAGCTAAAAGAATCACCTGTTTTTTCGGAGCAGGATAAAACGCTGCTTGGTAAGCCGGAGACGGTCAAAGAAATCAAACATAAAATGCAAAGAATGGAACAGCGGGGGATTCGGTTTTGTTCACAGGAAAGCGAGGCGTTTCCGAAGAAACTACGTTATATTCCAGATCCGCCGTATGCGTTGTTTTACCGCGGAATGCTGCCGGATACCGATAGACCGGCGATCGCTATTGTTGGTGGACGCAATACCGGTTATGAAAGTAGAGAGATTGCAGCCGGATTTGGCAGACAATTGGCAGAAAATGGCATTGCGGTCGTAAGCGGATTGGCGCGGGGTATTGACATCAGTGCACAAAAAGGTGCTTTAGACATTCCGGGAGGAAAGACATATGGTGTGCTTGGAACAGGTGTTGATATCTGTTATCCGCGAGAACATATCGAACAATATATGCTGATGCAGAGACGGGGGGCGGTAATTTCGGAGTATGCACCCGGCAGCAGAGGATTTCGGAGTAACTTTGCCAGACGAAATCGAATCATCAGCGGTTTATCAGATGGCGTACTTGTGATCGCAGCCAGAGAAGGGAGTGGCTCATTGATCACGGCAGAGTGTGCATTGGAACAGGGCAAAGAAGTATTTATTGTGCCGGGAAATATTTTAGATCCAAGTTATGCGGGCGGTAATCAACTTCTTAAATCTGGTGCTGCTGTTGTGACAGATATTCAAGATATTTTAGATGGTCTGGGTGCTTTCTGGGACATAAATTACAGTGCTCAGAAGAAAAAAAATGAGGTAATGCTTGAAACTGCTGAAAAAATAGTGTATGCTATTTTAGGTTTTGATGGGATACATATATCGGAAATTGTTGCACAGACAGGACTTAGTGTACCGCAAACGATGGAAGTATTAGCGTCCTTAGAACAGAAGAAGTTGGTTAATATGGTGGGCCAACATTATTATGCTTTAAAAATTTAAGAGATCAGTCGTATTTTCAAAGTATGGTAAGAAAGAAGGGAAAGGCAGGTAGTAACATGGCTAAAAATCTGGTGATCGTCGAGTCTCCTTCTAAGGCAACAACGATTAAGAAGTTTTTAGGAAGTACCTATGAAGTCGTAGCATCTAATGGACATGTTCGTGATTTACCCAAAAGTACACTTGGTATTGATATAGAGAATGATTTTGAACCCAAGTATATTACAATCCGCGGAAAGGGAGATTTGTTGGCAAAATTGCGCAAAGCTGTGAAAAAGGCTGATAAGATATATCTCGCAACTGACCCGGACCGAGAGGGAGAGGCAATTTCGTGGCATTTGTCCAAGTCACTAAAATTAGATGATAAAAATACCAGTCGTATTACCTTTAATGAGATTACCAAAAATGCAGTGAAAAAGTCGATCAAAGAGGCAAGAGACATTGATATGAACCTTGTGGATGCACAGCAGGCAAGACGCGTGTTAGATCGAATGGTGGGTTATCAGATCAGCCCGGTTCTTTGGGCAAAGGTTAAGAGAGGTCTTAGTGCCGGACGTGTTCAGTCGGTTGCATTGCGTATCATTGCTGACCGTGAAACAGAGATCAACAATTTTATTTCCAAGGAGTACTGGACTCTGTCGGGAGAGTTTCGCGCAGAAAAGGACAAAAAGCCGTTTGTCGCAGATTTTTATGGAACGACAAAAGAAAAAATGCCGATCGAAACAGAACAGCAGCTTGATGATATTATCGCTGAATTGAATCAGTCGGAATTTACGGTATCTGATATGAAGACTTCTACAAGAAGAAAGAAAAGTCCATTGCCATTTACCACAAGTACTTTGCAGCAGGAGGCGGCAAAGACGTTGAACTTTTCAACGCAGAAGACAATGCGCCTGGCGCAGGGACTTTATGAAGGTTTTGCAATCAAGGGGCGCGGGACGATCGGTTTGATCACGTATCTTCGTACAGATTCGACACGTATTTCAGATGAAGCTAAGGCGAGTGCCAAAGAATATATAGAAGAAAATTACGGTAAAGATTATGTGGCGCAGACTGCAGCTGCCCGAAAAGATAATAAAAAAATTCAGGACGCACATGAGGCAATTCGACCTACTTATGTAGATCTGTCGCCAACTATGGTCAAGGAGGCATTGTCAAGAGATCATTTTCGTTTGTATCAGTTGATCTGGAAGCGTTTTTTGGCAAGCCAGATGGCAGGGGCCAGTTTTGAAACGACTTCGATCAAGATTGATACGGATAAGTATCGTTTTACGACTGCCGTATCTAAAGTAGTATTTTCCGGTTATCTGACTATTTATCAGACGGAAGAAGATAAGATAGAAAAGAAGTCTTTATCCCGCAATTTGGAGAAAGGCACAAAACTTAAGGCTGGAAACTTTGAAAAGAGTCAACACTTTACACAGCCACCTGCACATTTTACAGAGGCGTCTCTGGTAAAGACCCTGGAGGAACTTGGTATAGGAAGACCAAGTACGTATGCTCCGACGATCTCAACGATCATTAATCGGCATTATGTTGCGAAAGAACAGAAAAATTTATATATCACAGAACTTGGAGAAGTTGTAAATTCCATTATGAAAAAATCTTTTGCGAGTATTGTTGATGTGAATTTTACAGCATATATGGAAGGTCTGTTAGATCGTGTCGAAGATGGGTCGGTTGCATGGAAAACGGTCGTACGTAACTTCTACCCGGATCTTCATGAAGCGGTGGAAAAGGCACAGAAAGAACTGGAAGAAGTTAAGATTGAAGATGAGGTAACCGACGTCATTTGTGAGGAATGCGGACGAAATATGGTGGTTAAATATGGTCCGCATGGTAAATTCTTAGCATGCCCTGGATTTCCAGAGTGCCGCAATACGAAACCATATTTGGAAAAGACAGGTATTCCATGTCCAAAATGTGGCGGGGAGATTGTGATCCGCAAGAACAAAAAGGGAAGACGTTATTATGGATGTCTCTCATATCCTGAATGCGAGTTTATGTCATGGCAGAAACCGTCTACGGAACATTGTCCGGAATGTGGCGGCCCGATGGTCGAAAAAGGTAATAAGCTTGCCTGTATGGATAAACAATGTGGATTTTCAAAGAGTATGCCGAAGAAAACAGAAGAATAAACAGCGTCAAGGAGGACACAGAAAGAGCAGATGGAACTGTAAGGATAGTTATGTCTGCTCCTTTTTTTTAATTTTCACTTGTAATTTATGCGGTTTATATTATAATTAATTATGTGTATTTCTATGTTTAAATAACGCGGACAACCTTACCACCTTGATTTACAGGGTTGGAGATGATGTCCCGGCATATTGCAGATATAGAGCAGTGGATAGAAAGGAGTTGGAGCTATGATATCATCGGGAGCATACAACTACATCAATGTGTTGGAAAAGACATGTGATGCAAGTTGGACTAGAAATTCGTTGATTTCCAACAACATAGCAAATGTGGATACCCCTAATTACAAGCGTAAAGATCTAAAGTTTGAGGAATACTTAAGCAGCGCGGTAACACTTGGGTCTTCTTTGGATGAGGATATTGCAAATGTTGACCTGGATACGCTGACTGGGACCACCTATACAGACTATGGCAATGTTGATTATCGTTTGGACGGTAATAATGTCGACATTGATACGGAAAGTGCGGAATTGGCTAAGAACCAGATCAAATATTATACAATGTTAGATTCGGTCAGTCAGGAGTTTTCGCGTCTTAAGATGGTTATGCAGAAATAATTTGTGTTTCTGAGTGCAGGCTGTAAGCATGAGAGTAAAACAGTTATACAGAAATGGAGAGAACTATGGGAAATGTTTTTTCAGCGATGAACATCAGCGCAACCGGTATGACCGCACAGCGCACTCGTTTAGATGTGATCTCGCAAAATATTGCTAATGTGAACAGTACCAGAGATGCTGATGGTAACGTGTACCGTCGCAAATCTGTTATTTTCGAGGAGAAGAGCTACCCGACATTTAGCGACACGCTCGCCGGTGCAACCGGAATGATGGGTAAGGGAGTTAAGATCTCTGAGATTTTTGAGGATACGGAGGAGCCACTTAAGATGGTGTATGATCCGACGCATCCGGATGCCGATGAAGACGGATATGTTTATTATCCGAACGTAAATACAGTGACAGAAATGACAGATATGATTGATGCCAGTCGTTCTTATGAAGCAAATGTCACTGCGTTCAATGCTTCCAAAAATATGGAATTAAAGGCATTGGAGATTGGGCAGTAATTAAGAGAAAATAACAAAGGAAAGGTATGAAATAATATGGATCTAACGGCATTATCAGGTGTTGATCTGATGACAGCGTTTCAGACGCCGCAGGTTGCTTCCAAATTGACTGACAAGTCTGACTCGATGTTAGTGGAGTCGGAGCAACAGGGAACTGCGTTTGACAGTGTGTTTCAGTCTGCACTGAATCTTATCGAAGAAACCAATGCATACAGCAATGCTGCGGAGGAAGAGGAAATTAAATATGCATTAGGAGAATCCGATAGCATACATGATCTGCAGATCGCACAACAGAAAGCGAATGTATCATTGCAATATACGGTTGCAGTGAGAGATGCAGTTGTTGATGCGTATAAAGAAATTATGAATATGCAGTTCTAATAAAACCCGATACATAAGGGAGTAGGAGAGTCTTGTTATGCAGGAAAGAATTAAACAAATCCCCACGAAATTTGTGGAATTTTGGAATAAATATACCGGAGTGCAGAAGACGATCATTATAAGTGTGATCTGTGTTGTTCTTCTCGCGATCGGACTTACAACGTATTTTGTATCCCGACCGACTTGGGTAAAATTTAATGAATTTAATAATCTAAATGATGCGAATGCAATGGCAAAGGCATTGGATGATGCAAATGTTTCGCACAAATCTTCAAAAGATGGATTGACCTTATATGTCCATGATGATGATATGACGGATGCGTTGTATACAATGAGCGATAACAATTTAGTAGATACCGGATATACATGGGACAGTGCATTTAACAATTCCATGTCGACAACAGAGAGTGAAAAGGACCAAAAGCGTATTTTGGCGTTGCAATCTGATATTCAAAAGAGTATGGTAAAGTATTCTTTTATTGATGATGCGGATGTGTTTATCGATGTTCCGGAGAGTACATACAGCATTTTGGATGAGGAAGGTAAAACATCTATTACAGCGCGCATTACCGTAAATAAAGAAAATGAAGATAAGCTTGATCAGGCGACAGCACAGGCGCTTGCATACTGGCTTGCAAATGCCGTTGGAACGGATGTTGAGAATGTTATTATCAACGATACCGATGGAACATGCTGGTATAATGGTTCGACGTCCGGTGGCCTTGGAACAGCCATAAATGGCGGTGTTGATGAATATTGCGAAAAATTACGTAATACGATGGCGTCCAACGTGACTGATCTTTTGGTGAAATTAGATTACGATGATGTGCAGGTTGGTACGCAGGGTATCGCTTTTGATATGACGAAAGCAGAAGAACTTTCGAAGGAATATAAGGTTGCAGATGGTCGAGATTATGGTTATCCGACAAAACTGTATAATTATGTACAGGAGGGAAGCAACGGTGTATCGGGCGAACCGGGAACCGGTTCCAATGATGACGATACGGATACCGTGATCAATAAAGGAAACAATTCGTCTAATTCTGTTAAGATTGAAAAATATGAGGGACTTCTGACAGATGAAACGATCAAAAACATTAAGAAAGAAATACCGACGGTACAGAAGGATCAATCCAGTCTGGCTATCGTAGCACTGCGTTACAAAGTATATAATGAGGCAGATCTGGAGAAAGATGGCAGTTTGGATAATATGACCTTTGAAGAGTATATTGCAGCCAATAATAAACGTACGGAGATCCAGCTGACTACGGAACAGATCCAATTAGTAGCGAATGCGACAGGTGTAGATACCGGTAAGATAACGGTGTTAGCATATGAAGTACCAAAATTTGTAGCAAAGACAGACACATCCCGCTCTTTGAAAGATTATTTAATGATCATCTTAGCGGTACTTATCATTGCACTTTTGATATTCGTTGTACTTCGCGGAACAGCACCGGTTAAGGTGGCAGATGAAGAGCCGGAACTTTCGGTGGAGCAATTGCTTGCCACAACCAAAGAGAACCAGTCCTTAGAGGATATAGAATTTAGTGATAAATCAGAAACGAGAAAGATGATTGAGAAATTTGTGGATGAGAATCCGGAAGCGGTGGCACAGCTGCTGCGTAATTGGCTGAATGATGATTGGAGCTAAGCGGCAGAAGAACATGAATTAGACAGTTTTCGAGAAAAGAGGGTGAAACATGGCAAGATCAGAAGAACTTAGTGGTGTACAAAAGGCGGCAGTCCTGTTGATCGCATTGGGACCGGACAAGTCTGCAAATGTTTTTAAGCACCTTAAGGAAGATGAAATTGAACAATTGACACTGGAAATATCCAATACCAGAAGTGTCTCACCGGCAATGAAAGATCAGGTGTTGGATGAGTTCTATGATGTGTGTCTGGCACAGCAGTATATTGCAGAGGGCGGTGTTGCCTATGCGAAAGATCTGCTTGAGAAAGCATTGGGAGCAGAACGTGCCAAAGATGTGATCGGAAAATTGACTGCATCTCTGCAAGTTCGACCGTTTGAATTTGTTCGAAAGACAGATGCCAGCCAATTACTTAACTTTATTCAGGATGAGCATCCACAGACAATTGCACTCATTTTATCCTATCTGTCTTCCGGACAGGCATCTGCAATTATTTCTGCATTGCCGCCGGATAAGCAGACGGATGTAGCAAAACGTATTGCGCAGATGGACCGTACATCACCGGATGTGATCAAAGAGGTCGAGAAAGTATTAGAACAAAAGTTATCTTCTTTGGTCAACCAGGATTACACCGTGGTTGGTGGTGTCGATGCTATCGTAGAGATTTTGAATACGGTTGATCGTGGAACCGAAAAACATATTATGGAGAGCATGGAGATCGAGGATCCGGAGCTTGCCGACGAGATCCGCAAGAAGATGTTTGTGTTCGAGGATATTTTGTCCTTGGACGACCGCTCTGTGCAGCGTGTACTTCGTGAAGTGGATAATAACGAATTAGCAATCGCCCTCAAAGGTTCTAACGAGGAAGTACAGAATCTTATCTTCAGCAATCTTTCCAAACGTCTTGCCAGCATGATCAAAGAAGACATGGAGTTTATGGGACCTGTGCGTATGAAAGATGTTGAGGAAGCACAACAGAAGATCGTTAATATTATTCGCAAATTGGAAGACTCTGCAGAGATTATCATTTCCAGAGGTGGAGGTGACGAGATCGTTGTCTAATGTATTAAAATCGGTCTACTTTAATGTGGATGCAAAGCAGAAGCATATCATTGATTCGGAACAACGAATGGAAGAGCTGATCCCACAGATGTATACAGCGGAGGAATCAAAACAGGATTCCTATACATTTCAACCGCTTACGGCTGAGGAGTTAGCATCGGGACAGGCACAATCGTTTCAAGATGGGATACCGGTCATCCACATGGATGATGTACGCGAGGAAGAACGCCAAAAACTATCTGATGAAGTGAACGAACAGGTAATGCAGGAAAAGAATGACATTCTTGCAAAGGCGGAGGCAGAAGCAGAGGAACTCGTACAACATGCGACACAACAAGCTGAACAGATTAAAACCATGGCACATTCTGAGGGATTTGATGCCGGTAAGCAGGAAGGACTTGCGGCTGCGGAGGAACAGTTACAGCAGATAGAAGAGGAACTGCATCAGTCGGTGGAGCAGGAGTTAGATCAGATCAGACAGCAGAGACAGCAGATGGAACCGTTTTTTGCGGATCTGACAGCAAAACTTGTCGAGAAATTAACCGGACAGGTGTGTGCAGAAAATAAAGAGGTAATTTTACATCTGATCCAAAATGCAGAAGGCACGTTGGATCGGCCTAAACAGGTTGTTCTTCGGGTTTCGGGAGAAGATATGGCAGTTGTGTCAGGACATAAAGCGGAGTTAAAGGAACAGCTCCCGGAGCAGACGGAATTTGATATTTTAGAAGATGCCAGCTTGTCTGCCAATCAATGTATTATTGAGACAGAGGATAAAATGATTGACTGCAGCTTGGATGTACAGTTACAGAATCTGCAGGAAAAGCTGCATACTTTGGCGTTATAAGAGCATCGCATACAGAAAAGTTAGTTTGCCGCAGAGATAGAGGAAAAGGAGTGAGACCGGATGGATTTCATGGATTTATCGAAATATAATATATTGTTGGAACAGTCCTATGAAAAGCGTCTGGGCAAAGTGGCGAAAGTAGTCGGCCTTACGGTGGAATCGATAGGACCGAGCGCAAAATTGAATGATTTATGTCACATTATCACCAAAGATACGAATCAGGTGATCAATGCAGAAGTGGTAGGATTTCGTGATGATCGTGTATTGTTGATGCCGTATGATTCTACAGAGGGTGTTGGCGTTGGCAGTCGCGTAGAAAATACGGATGCACCGCTTCAGGTAATGGTCAGTGATGATATTTTGGGATGTGTGTTAGATGGACTGGGCAGCCCGATGGATCATCATGAGATTCAAGGTGGGGTGCCTTATTCAGTTGAAGCACAACCGCCGGATCCATTGACAAGACAGCTGATCGATGAAGTGCTGCCGCTTGGAGTGAAAGCGGTAGATGGTCTGATCACGGTAGGTAAAGGACAGAGAATCGGCATCTTTGCCGGTAGTGGCGTCGGTAAGAGTACGCTGCTCGGTATGTTTGCCCGCAATACAAAAGCGGATATTAACGTGATCGCACTGATCGGAGAGCGTGGCAGAGAGGTGAGAGAGTTTATTGAACGTGATCTTGGCTCGGAAGGAATGAAACGATCTGTGATGGTCGTCGCAACTTCCGATAAGCCGGCACTGATCCGTAAGAAAGCGGCGATGACAGCTACGGCAATCGCAGAGTATTTTCGAGATCAGGGCAAAGATGTACTCTTGATGATGGATTCCTTAACTCGTTTTTCAATGGCACAAAGAGAGATTGGCCTTGCTTCCGGCGAGCCGCCGGTTTCCCGCGGTTACCCGCCAAGTGTTTATTCGGAAATGCCCCAGCTTCTCGAGAGAGCCGGGCGTTCGGATAAAGGTTCTATTACCGGTCTGTATACGGTATTGGTCGATGGTGATGATTTTAATGAACCGATTGCAGACACCGCACGAAGCATTTTGGATGGACATATCGTACTGGATCGAAAGATCGCACATTCGAATCATTATCCGGCGATTGACATATTACAGAGCATTTCTCGTGTTATGAGCAGTATTGTGACGGACGAACACAAAAAGGCGAGTGGCCGGTTAAACAACGTATTGGCGACATATCGCGAGGCAGAAGATCTGGTCAATATCGGTGCGTATAAGCCGGGATCCAATAAAAATATTGATTATGCTCTGGAAAAGATAGATGCGGTGAATGACTATTTGATGCAGGGGGTCAATGAAAAATTCACTTTTGAGGATGAAGTAAAAATGTTATGTGACATTTTTGAGGAGGAATAGTCTAAATGGCAAAGTTTGTGTTCAAAATGCAAAATATTTTGGCTGTTAAAGAAAAGCTGGAAAGTCAGGCAAAAGCTGAGTACGGTTTAGAAATTTCCAAATTACGGGAAGAAGAGCAAAAAAAGATTTTGCTGGAACAAAAGAAACTGTATTATGAACAGCAGTTGACGGAATGTTTGCATGATACATTGAACATGCCGAGGATCAAGCAGTATGAGCAAGCTGTGGAGGATATGAAGATCTGTATTCGTGAGCAGCAGCACATCATAAAACAGCAGGAAGAGAAAGTTGCCAAAGCGAGAAAAAAACTGGATGATGCCATGAAAGAGCGTAAAACATATGAAAAGTTAAAAGAACGCGCTTTTGAAGAGTTTAAGTTGGAGCTGAATGCTGCAGAACAGAAAGAAGTAGATGAACTGGTAAGTTTTCGACATGGCAGCAAGATAGAAAGTGAGGATTAAGAAAATGGCAAAAAAAGACGATAAAAAGATTAAGGGGATTGATCAGCCGGAAAGTGCAGGAAGTAAACTGGTGACTGCGCTGATCGCATTGATCATTATCATAATCTGGCTTGTGGTTTTTGCTTTTTTGATAAAGCTGGATGTGGGAGGTATCGGCAGTAATGTGCTGTATCCGGTACTGAAGGATGTTCCGCTTGTTAATAAAATATTGCCGAGTGTTTCAGAGGAACAGCAGGCAGAAGAAGGCAACTATAAATATACAACATTAAAGTCGGCAAATGCCCGTATTGAAGAGTTGGAGGGACAACTTGCTTCCGAATCCGGAACGACCAGTGCAAATTCGGATTATATCAAAAATCTGGAGGCGAAGGTCAAACAGCTGCAGAAGTATAAAGACGATGTAGACGCATTCAATAAGCGGGTGGCGGAATTTGATGAAAAGGTAGTATTTACAGACAATGCGCCGGATGCTTCGGAATACCGCAAGTATTACGAAGAAATTTCACCGGACAATGCAGAGAAAATATATCGACAGGTTGTAAAGTCTGAGCGTTCTACAGAGAAGGCAAAAGAGTTGGCAACTTATTATTCGAATATGGAGGCGGCTTCAGCGGCGCAGACGCTGCAGGAAATGAAGGAAGATCTGGATCTGGTGTGTGATATAATTGAAAATATGCCGGAGAAAAAGGCTGCTGCGATCCTTCAGGAAATGGATAGCACATTTGCAGCACAGATTTCAAAAAAGATATCTGCCATTGATAAATAATGACAGATGTCGGTATGCCATAGTATGATGTATATGACAATGGGAGTGGGATCACGAACTTTGTCGTTTACATAAAATAATTGCAATGATCTTTCAGAGATATATTGCCAGAAAAGGAGGTGAAAATGTGACAGTACCAGGAGTTCAGTCAGCTCTTTCCGTAAAAAATGCAGGAGTGGAAATGCTTGCCGAATCTGACAAGACACAGGCTGTGAGCGGAAGTGATCAATTTGGCGCCGTGATGCAGCAGTCTATGACAAAGCAGTCTGCGGATAAATCTTCAAAGACGGTCGTCAAAGATGCCGGAGACGATGCCGGATATAAGATACCGGTTGTCAGTGACGGTCAGAATGTGAAAGTAGCACAGTCGCAAAATTTACAATTAAATGATACCGGTAATGTCAATATATCCGGTGAATTGGTAGAGGATATTGTGAAAGATGTGTTGAAGCTGGATGATGATCAGATGGATGCAATATTAGCAGCGATGGGTATTACCGTGTTGCAATTATTAGATCCTCAGATTTTACAGCAATTTGTTCTTACCGCAGAAGGTGCCGGAGACATCACTGATATGTTGACCAGTGAAACGATGTTAGCAGACTATCAGATGATCCTACAGCAATTTGCACAGATGCCGGAGGGCGTGTCAGAAATCTTAGCACAGATGGAGCCGGTATCAGAAGATGATGCCGATTTACAGGGGATTTTACAGGAATTAATCGCTGTAAAGCCGGAGCAAGCGCCTGTATCAGATGGGGAAGTATTACAGAAAGCGGTTAATACGCAAGAACCAGCTATACTTGGCCAGACGTCTTCATCGGATTCGTCAAAAACAATGTCAGGCGAATCGAATGCTTCATCAACCGAGAGTTTTGTACAGACAAGTCAGCCGCAGACTGACGCGTCGGTAGAAGCTGTACCGTTTGCACAGCAGTTTGATCTGCAGGGGGCACGTGAAGTGCAGGACGCACCGATGCCAAATCAATCTGTACAGATTATTGAGCAGATTGTAAGACAGATACGAGTATCTGTAACAGATACGACATCAACCATGGAAATGCAGCTTAATCCGGAGCGTTTAGGCAAGGTATTATTAACCATTTCTGCCAAAGAAGGAATGATGACTGCTAACTTTACCGTGCAAACGGAAGAAGCGCGGTTAGCACTCGAAAGCCAAATGTATCAGTTGCGCGATACACTAGAGCAAAAGGAGATCAAAGTAGAAGCAGTATCCATTTCGGTATCTGATTTTTCCTTTGCACAAGGAGGCGGGGATGATGCAGATTCAAAAAATCTGGAACAGGGCGATGGAAAGAGTCGAAGATTTCAATTCGAAGATTCAGAAGAGGAGGCACAGGAAGCTTCTGACAAAGAAGCAGAGCGTGTAAGAAAGAGTGTCATGAGAGATCATGGCGGAAGTGTTGATTTTACTGCTTAAGGCAGTAGCTTTACAGATAGAAAGGAGGCAAAATGAGTTCGATAGCAGATGTTGTAAATGGTAAGCTAAACATTTCAGAAAGTTCTCAGGAAACAGAGCGCAAAGTTGGATCAGAGCTTGGTAAAGAAGAGTTTTTGCAATTGCTAGTGACGCAAATGAAGTATCAGGATCCATTGGAACCGACGGATAATACCGAATATGTATCACAGCTTGCACAATTTTCAGAGTTGGAGCAGATGCAAAACTTAAATTCTACGACGAGCAATACCTCTGCTTTTACATTAGTTGGCAAAGAAGTGTATATTGAGGATCAGTCCGAAGCAGGTGATGTAACGAAAGTTCAAGGCACTGTAGAATATGTGTCGATTCAGAATGGCAAGGCTTACGTTTCGGTTGATGGCACATTGTATAAATATGACAGCATTGTTAAAGTATTGGATGATAATTATGTCATTTCTAACAATATCCCATCTGTACAAAAACAGGCATTGACATATCGTCATCATGATCCGCAGGATGTAACGGTAGAGGGTATCTCACTCGGTTCACACGGTTATGAAGCCACTAGTTTTGCAGTTGCATTGGTTTCTTCATCCGGGGATACGAAGGCCGTTGATTCAAAGTATTTGTCATACAAGGATGGCAAATTAACGATCAGCAAGGATGCATTCAGTCAAAAGGATGCAGGTATCTATACGGTTGCATTTGTCTTTGATGATGCTAACAAGACAATTATTTCAGACAAGGTCACGATAGAGGTTAAGGGGATCAAGCCGGATAATTCTGATAAAACAGAGAATTCTGACAGCAACACATAGAAAGATGATGCGGGAAAGACAGTATCAGAGTGATTCACGGAGGGATTACTTAGGTAATAAGAAAGAGGTGATGTGAAGATGCAGCGTTTACATAATGGTTATGCAAAATCGATCGAGCAGATGACTGGGCGGTATTTGCAGTCTCAAAGATCGGATAACAAATCTTCTTCCACCAATGAGCAGCTTTCCTTTCAGGAGGTTTTGCACGAAGCAGCGGAGATTAAGCAGGATGCAGTACCTGATCTAAAGTTTTCCAAACATGCCGGCGAACGATTGATCGCACGGAATATCAATCTTTCAAGAGAACAGATGCAGCGTTTGGCAACAGGAACCACGAAGGCACGAGAAAAAGGAATTGGAGAGTCTTTGGTGTTGGTAGATGACTTGGCATTTATTGTAAATGTCAAAAATAATACCGTGATCACTGCAATGGATGATTCCTCGGAGGGAATCTTTACCAACATTGATGGGGCAGTTATCGGGTAAAGGGAATACATACAGCCGGACCTTAAGGAGGCAGTGAAATTCTGAATGCCAGAGGAATTTCAAGACGTATTCCTAAGTTATAAGTTTAGGAGGACAATAATTATGATGAGATCACTTTATTCTGGTGTAGCAGGTTTAAAAACACACCAGACCAAGATGGATGTTATAGGTAATAACATTGCAAACGTAAATACAGTTGGATTTAAGTCGAGTTCTGTTAATTTTTCAGACACTTTTTATCAGACAATGTCAGCTGCAAGTGGTTCGAATGCAGAAACCGGGACAGCTGGTGTAAATGCCAAGCAGATTGGTCTTGGATCTACGGTGGCAGCCATTACCACTAATATAACAGAACCCGGAGGAACCTCTACGACAAACCGTGCGTTGGATGTAGCGATCAACGGTGATTCTTTTTTGATCGTAAAATCCGGTGGAGAGACGTATTTTACCAAATCCGGTGCATTGAACGTTGATGATGCAGGAACATTGTATTGCACGACCAATGGAGCAACGGTACAAGGGTGGCTTGCTGATAGTGATGGTAATGTCGTTCGTGATAGTGTCAAGGATTTAACGATCATGACTGAAGATAATATGTATGCCGCACCAACAGCCACAGAAAATATCACCTTGTCTGGTAATATTGACAAAAATGATAAAAACTTACAGCTTACTACGGCAACGCAGGGAATTAACACAAAAGAAGGATTCCGCATGACCTTTACGTTCTATGATCGTATCGGTGAGGAGTATACGGTACAGATGTATCTGCAGGATTCCGGAACACCGGGAACCTATGATTTGGTTGTGAGTGATGTATGCAATTCCGAGGGAGATTCCATATTTGTGAAGAAGACAACCACAACGACGAATGGTGTCGAAACAACGACCTATTCTGCGACAGGTGTTGTTGTACAGCTCGGTGGAGCAACCTATACGGTAAATGACAATGATATTGATAAGGTAACAGGAAAGTATACCTTATCCGGTACCGGAACAGCTTCACAGGTATTGTTTGACTCAACCAGTGGTGAGTTTGCCGGAACGAAAGAGGCTGGTCTAACCAGACCGGCAACATCTGTTTATGCCAACAAATCCATTTTGTTTAATGTGGTTACGGTGCCGGCTAACAGCGGTATTGATGATACGTTTACACATTATAATTCACAGAATGATTTAGGTGGTGTAGAAGTTGACGTAAGTTACTTGACACAGTATTCTAAGGGAGGCGTTGGAAACACATCGTATACCAGAGGTGATGCTAATGGCAAGGGAGCAGGTAACATTGCCGGTGAGATGAGTGGCCTTTCTATTAATCAGTCCGGCAAGATTATTGGAACTTATACCAATGGTGAAAAGAGAGTACTTGGACAGATTGCGGTAACAACATTCTCAAATCCTTCGGGGTTGGAAGCAGTGGGAGACAGTTTGTTTGCAGCATCTATGAACTCGGGATTGTTTGATGGAGTTGGTATGGATATTACCAGTGACGGCGGTAAATTTACGGTTGGTGCGTTGGAAATGTCTAATGTTGATCTGTCTACAGAGTTTACGCAGATGATCACGACACAGCGTGGTTTCCAAGCTAATTCCCGTATTATTACAACTTCAGATACAATGCTGGAAGAACTGGTGAATTTGAAACGTTAACAGTATGAAACATACAGGATCAGCATGATGAATACTCCGTGGTAACAGGTATTTTGCAATATGGATAAATGGTTGCATAAATGTAGACCACCTATTGCGAATATCTGTTGCCATTTTTACATTATGGGAAGAAAGGTGAAGGTATGATTGACGTAACAAAAATGAATGGTATGAACATTACAATCAATTCTGATTTGATCGAGACAGTGGAAGATACGCCGGATACAGTGATCACATTGACTACCGGTCGGAAAATAATTGTAAAAGAGAGTAGACAGACGATAAAAAATTTAGTAAAATCATTTAAGAGAGAATGCACTTTTATGGAATGACATAGAAAGTACAACAAAATGAAATAAGGTGGTGGCTTAAGTGGATATAGCAACTTTAGTCGGATTGATTACCTGTGGGGTCATGGTATTTTTGGGAATTGTTACCGGTCCGGAGAAAATGGCAGGTTTCCGACATTTTTATGATTTGACATCCATTTTCATTACGCTTGGTGGTTCTGTTTCTTGTATGATCATCCAATCTAAGAGTTTTGGAAAGTTTATTGAGGATATCAAATCGATTCGACTGGCAATGAAAGTTCAGCAGGCACATGAGGCAGAGGTGATACGCAATATTATCAACCTTTCCAATGTTGCAAGAAAAGAAGGCTTGCTTGCTTTGGAGGAAGCGGCGAATAACATAGAGGATGATTTCTTAAAGAAAGGAATCATGCTGATCGTTGATGGTACCGATCCTGAGCTTGTCCGCAGTATTATGGAGACTGAGCTGGGAGCGATCGACGCAAGACATAATGAAAAGATCAATTTCTGGGCAAACTGGGCGGGAATGGGTCCTGCTTGGGGTATGATCGGAACACTGGTTGGTCTGGTAAACATGCTGTACAACATGGATGATATGTCCACGATAGGTCCGAATATGGCGGTTGCCCTGCTTACGACTTTGTATGGTTCGTTACTTGCTAACTGGTTATGTGTACCTATTTCCTTCAAACTTAAAATGAATAATGAGTTGGAAATTAAAATGAAGGAAGTTATGGTAGAGGGGCTTTTATCAATCCAGGCAGGAGAGAATCCTCGCGTGATCGAGGAGAAACTGAAGTCCTTCCTGGCACCATCTGTTCGTGAACAGATCAATGAGCAGGATGGAGCCGCAGAAGGTGGTGAGGCGTAAATGGCAAAGAACAAAGAAGAGACAGAAATTAAGACAGACGGATGGAAAGATACGTTCTCTGATCTGATGAATTTGTTGCTCTGCTTCTTTATTCTCTTGTATTCCATGTCTTCGATCGATGAAGCGAAGTACGCTGAACTGGTCGCTTCTCTTTCAAATAGCGTTAGTATATTTAGCGGTGGAGAAAAAGCAATTGGTCAGGGTCAGCTTATTTCCAGCGGTGCAACACAGTTGAATAATTTGGATGAATATTATTCAGATATGGGTAAACAGGCTCAGGAAACTGAGAATGCAGATGATCCAATGGCAAAGCTGGAGGCGAAACAGGCACAGGAAAAGAAAAAAAGAATGGATGAGCTGTACGGTGATGTTGTAGGGCAGACAGAAAAGAAGCAATTGGATGATGATTTGGATGTCACGATAGATGACGGATATAATTATGTTATGTTATCTCTGAATGGCAGTGTGTTGTTTGAATCGGGAAGTGCAGAGATTCAAAAAGATGCCAAAAAGATTTTGAACCGTATCGGAGATGTACTTAAAATGTATCCGAAAAATACGATCAAGATCGAAGGTCATACGGACAATGTACCGATTCACAATGCAAATTATTCCAGCAATTTATGGCTTTCCACGGCAAGGGCAACAAAAGTGCTGGAATATTTCCAAAAGCGGGGATTGAATCCCAATAATTTGGAAGCGTCCGGATGGGGTGATGTTCATCCGATCGCAAGTAATAAAACAAAGACAGGGCGATCTAAGAACCGTCGTGTTGAAATTAAAATATATGGAATGTCAGAAAATTGACAATAGTATATAATGGAGGCTTATTTATCATGAAGAAAAATATTTTTAGTGTCATCATAACGGCATTGACAGTTATCAATGTTGTTCTTACAGCAATTTTGTTTTTTGTGATGGTGCCAACGTTTACAAAAACCAACAATCTTTTGACGCAGATCGCATCTGCAGTGAATTTAGATCTGAATGTTGATGGGGATTCCAAAGGTGATGAAAACTATTCCCTAAAAGATCTTGAGACCGTAACGGTTGCGTTTGACTCTCAGCAGACACTTAATTTAAAAATAGGGTCTGATGGCAAGACTCATTATGCTCTTTTAGACGGCTACAGCCTCTCTGTTTATAAAGATGCGGATGACTATAAGGATGTCAGTGATATTTTGACGAACAATCAGGCAGAGATCACTGATATTATCCGTGCAGTGATTCAAAGCCATTCTTCGGATAACATTTCAGAAGATGTGATCAAAAAAGAGGCGTTAGAGCAGATACAGCAGCATTTGGATTCTAAAGCTGTGAAGAAGGTTATGTTGACGAATTTCATGTATCAGTGATAGACAGCGAGAAAAGTAATGGTTTCTTTTCTTTGAAATTTGTGCTATGATATTATAGTTGCAAAGACAATATATGTTTTTGATAATTATAACAGGGATGTGAGGTGAAGAGAATGGGAGACACCCTGTCTCAGGAGGAAATTGATAATCTGCTCAGTGCATTGAGTACCGGAGAAATCAATCCGGATGAATTGGATGAGGCAGATGTAAAGAGTGTTAGAAATTACAATTTCGCCAGACCATCGAAGTTTTCCAAAGATCATTTGCGGACTTTGGAGATTATATTTGAAAATTACGGCAGACTGCTTTCGACGAATTTACCGGCATATTTGCGTAAGACAGTGCAGGTTGATGTGATGAATGCGGAAGCAAATGCGTACTCGGAGTTCTTGAATGCATTGTCCAATCCTGTGCTTCTAGGAGTGGTTGATTTTGCTCCGTTGGAAGGCAGCGTGGTAATTGAATTAGCATCTAACCTTGGCTTTGCGATTGTTGACCGTCTGTTGGGTGGTGGTGGAGAACCGCTGGAAAGGACTAGAGAGTTTACCGAGATTGAGTTAATTATTTTGGAGCGTGTTTTGGAAATATGCACCAATTTAATGATAGATCCATGGGCAAGCGTGGTGGAATTAAATCCACGTCTTGAGAGGATTGAAACAAATTCACAATTTGCCCAGTTTATTTCGCCAACAGAAATGACGGCAATCGTCACGATGAATATTCATGTTGGTGAGGTTGAGGGCTTGATGAATGTGTGTATTCCATATTCCTGCGTTGAGACTGTGATCGACAAATTAAATACCAAATATTGGTACTCAACGATCAAGGCAAAGGATGATGGAAGCTATACGGAAATAATTGAAAGCTTGATTGACAATGCCAAGATTCCAGTAAGGGCGATGTTGGGTAGAAGCTTGATCTCCGTAAATGATTTTATGAATCTTCAGATTGGAGATATTATCAAGTTAGATACCAAGACTGACGACGAGTTGGAGGTTTATACCGGGAATATTAAAAAGTTTTATGCTTTACCTGGTGCAGCTTCGGATTCTTACGCTGTAAGAGTGACGTCAGTAATAAGGGAGGAGCAATAAAGTATGGATGGAATGTTATCTCAGGAAGAAATAGATGCATTAACCGGCGGTGGTGGTGCAGCGACTAAGACCGCTTATGCCGGAGAGACGCTAAGTGATGCTGAGAGAGATGCAGTCGGAGAGATTGCTAACATTAATATGGGAACAGCAGCAACAACATTATCAACGCTGTTAAATACCAAAGTTACCATTACAACACCGAAGGTCTCTTATGTGACTTTAGAAGACCTGTCATTACAATATGATAGACCATGTGTGTTTATTCACATCTCATATATTGATGGAATAGACGGTAACAACATATTAATCTTAAAAGAGCACGACGTAAAAGTGATCACAGATTTGATGATGGGTGGGGATGGTTCGAATACAGATGGTGAATTGTCGGAGATGCATTTAAGTGCGATCAGTGAGGCGATGAACCAGATGATGGGATCAGCGGCCACGTCATTATCATCAATGCTGGAGAAGAAAGTAGATATTAGTCCACCAACTGCAAGTTTGGTTGATCTGAATGACTCCATGACAGATGATACCGAAATTTCAAATTTCTTGCAGGGAGAAATGGTTCAGGTAGCATTTGATATGGAAATTGGAGATCTGGTTGATAGTCAGATCATGCAGTTATATCCGTTTGAGTTTGCGCGCGATTTGTATCGCAAATTTATTGGTGAATCTAAATCTGAAATTGAAGAGCCGCAGCCACAGGCGAGTCAGCCGACACCTGCAGCTACACCGGAACAGACGGTCAATGTGCAGAACGTACAACCAGCAGTGCCGCCGACACCGGATATGCAGCAGATGGCAGGAGCAATGCCGGTTCAGTCGGATATGATGCAGCAACAGCCATATGCAATGCCGAATGTCAATGTACAGCCGGCACAGTTTCAGCCGTTTAATGCAGGGGTAAGTCCGCTGATGCAGCAGGAAAATATTGATTTGATCATGGACGTTCCTTTGGAAGTGACGGTTGAACTTGGACGAACAAATAAATCCATCAAAGAGATTTTAGACTTTTCTCCGGGTACGATCATTGAGCTTAATAAGTTAGCAGGGGAACCGGTTGATGTTTTGGTCAATGGTAAATTTGTTGCTAAGGGCGAAGTAGTTGTTATTGAGGAAAATTTTGGTATACGAATTGTAGAGATATCAAAATAAAGAGTAGGATACATAAAGAGCTGGAGGTGTAGGAATGTTATTGATGACGGCTAATTTTTCTGCACTGTCCAGCTTTTTTAAGTTGATCGGCCTGTTGATCTTATTGATCGTACTGTTGTTTGCCGCATCTTTTGTAAGTAAATGGTATGCCGGGGCGATGTCAGGTAAGAAATATGCAGGAAATATTAAGATTATTGAAACATATCCCATTGGTCAGGGAAAAATGATACAGATCATACAGGTTGGCAAAAAATATATTGCATTAGTGCAGACAAAAGATTCGGTTGTCTTTTTGACTGAGCTTACGCAAGAGGATCTTTTGATAAAGGAGCCGGTGCAAATGCCTAGGACAGAAGGTTTTTCTGAGATGTTTCAGGAAATACTGAAACATAAAAAAAAGCCGGATAAACAGTGATCTGTTATATGAAGATTGAAGTGTGAAATGATAGCAATATGATAGAAAGGTACCAAGGGACAATTGAGACAGAATATAAGAAAAAGATTTTTTTTAAAGCACAGAACGATGCGCGCAATTACGATATTAGTCGTTTTTTTATGTGTATGGTTTGCAGCATCTCCTTCGTATGCTTTGGCAACGTCTGATCGCGTTGACAGTACAACAAGAAATCAAATATCCGGGAATGCGGATGACGATGATAATACGTTAGATCTGAATATTACATCCAATGCCGGCAGCGTTACGTTGGAATCTACTTTACAGATTTTGCTCCTTCTTACGATCTTGTCGCTTGCACCTTCCATTTTGATCATGTTGACGTCGTTTACGCGTATTATTGTTGTCTTTCATTTTTTGAGAACAGCAATTGGAACGCAGACAACGCCACCAAATCAGATATTGATCGGTTTGGCATTATTTATTACATTTGCAGTAATGAGTCCGGTGTTTAATGAAGTAAACACTAATGCAGTTCAGCCGTATATGGCTGGCAATCTGACACAGAAGAAGGCATTAGAAAAGGCTTCGGAACCTTTGAAAACATTTATGTTAAAGCAAACTAGAGAAAAGGATCTCAAATTATTTATGACGATCAATGACATTTCATCGGATGATATTGAGAGCTTTGATGATCTTTCTCTTATTACGGTCATACCGGCATTTATTATCAGTGAACTTCGAACTGCGTTTATTATTGGATTTTTATTGTATCTGCCGTTCATCGTTATTGATATGGTAGTGGCTTCGACACTGATGTCAATGGGTATGATGATGTTGCCACCGACGACAATATCCCTGCCTTTTAAGATACTATTGTTTATATTGGCAGATGGATGGAACCTATTGATCGGACAGTTAGTGCAGTCGTTCCATTAACCATCAGAGGAACGAGTAGAAAGGAGACTGTGCAATGAGTGAGAGTCTTGTGTTAGACATATCCCGTGAGACGATCTGGACAACGGTGGAATCAGCAGCTCCGCTGCTACTGATCTCGCTGATCATTGGATTGATCATTAGTATTTTTCAAACAGTTACTTCTATTCAGGAACAAACGCTGACTTTTGTGCCAAAGTTTTTAGCAATCATGCTTGTGTTGGTGCTGTGTGGCGGCTGGATCATGAATAATATGGTAGATCTATTTGAAGCATTGATGAAAAATATACCTCAATATATTAAGTGAGTGATCGGTGAAGAGGACATAAAAGAAGACGGTCAGGTTATGGATCGTTTATCTGCAAATAACATCGAACAGATAAGGAGAGACGAACATTGAATTTTACGGTTGAATACTTAGAATATATTTTATTGGTATTTATTCGGGTGGCTTCCGTTGTTTTTGTTGCTCCTTTTTTTGGTTCCAGTGAAATCCCGCGACGTGTAAAAGTTGCTATCGCGTTTTTTCTATCGTTGACGGTGATGAACCAGGTTGATTACAAGGCTGTGGAATATGCAAATATATTAGAATATTCCGGATTAGTGCTTAAAGAAGCGATTACCGGTATTATTATTGGTCTGGGATCCAGATTATGTCTCTATATCTTTAATTTTTCCGGTAATATGTTGGATATGGAAATTGGCTTCTCGATGGTTCAGGAAATGGACCCGACAACAAATGTAAATTCAACGATCACATCAAATTTTTATATGTATATATTTATGCTTTTGTTTTTAGTATCAGACATGCATTATTTTATTATTGATGCTATGATGGATTCTTATCAGCTTGTACCAATTGGAGGTGCAAAATTTTCGGTCGATCTGTATCATATCATGGTGACATTTATCACTAATTATTTTGTCATCGGTTTTCGAATTGTGCTTCCTATTTTTTGTTGTATGCTTGTCATCAATATTGTGCTTGGCATTTTGGCAAAGATTGCACCACAGATGAATATGTTTGTCGTTGGAATGCAACTTAAAGTGTTTGTGGGGCTTGTGTTGCTATTTCTGACGATGCAGTTGTTTGCCGGAGCAGCAGACTTCCTTTTTGATGAAATGCATACATTCACAAAATATTTTGTGCAGGCGATGGCAGCGTAGACGATAATAGTTGGCGTTGCTATTTTGTTGCAAATACGGTATAGTATAAAGAGGGTGTTTTTGCATCTTTATCAGAACAAAGCGATGATATTGGAGAGGAAATGTATGGTTAGGCATGGCAGAATACGGTATGATCTGCAGCTTTTTGCCAAAGATGGCGAGGGCGGCGAGAAAACCGAAAGCGCAACTCCCAAAAAACTGGAAGATGCCCGCAAAAAAGGTCAAGTGGCGAAAAGCATGGATGCCATAACGGCTGTGTCGTTGCTGGTGTTTTTCTTTTTGTTAAAGCTATTGATGGCATTTTTGGGCAGCCAATTTAAGGATGGTTTTTCGTTGTTTTTTGGGAAGATCAGCGATGTCACTAAGGATGAGTTTAATTTGCAGATGGCATGTGCTATATTGCAGCAACTGATCCAAAAGATCACGATCATCTGCCTTCCTTTTTTGCTGAGTACATTTATTGTTGCATTTGCCGTAAACATTGTACAGGTTAAATGGAAGGTTTCTTTTGAACCGATAAAGCCTAAGTTTGACAAATTTAATCCGGTTAATGGTGTGAAGCGTCTGTTTTCAAAAGACAAGATCATGGAATTGCTTAAATCCATTGCTAAGATTTGTGTCATAATTTATGTTGTTAAAAATTACCTGGAAGACAAATGGGCATTAGTGATGAATATGTATTCCTATACGTTGACTCAGGGTTTAGAGTTGTTGGGAGATATCATCATTAATATTGGATTGCGTATCAGTGCATTGTTTGTTGTCATCGCGGTAGTGGATATCGTTTATCAGAAATGGAAATTTCAGGAAGATATGAAGATGACCAAGCAGGAAGTTAAGGATGAGTATAAGCAGTCCGAGGGAGATCCCAAGGTAAAAAGCCAACAGAAATCCCGTATGCAGCAGGCATCCAGGCAGCGTATGATGCAAGAACTTCCAAATGCGGATGTTGTCATTACGAATCCGACACATCTGGCTGTGGCGATACGTTATGACAAGGAGAAACACGAGGCACCGGTTGTGGTTGCCAAAGGTGCTGATTATTTGGCGGCGAAGATCAAGGAAACGGCATCAAATTATCAGATCGAGATCGTGGAGAATAAACCATTAGCGAGAATGCTATATCATAATGTTGAGATTGGAGCTGAGATTCCGCCCGAATTATACCAGATGGTGGCGGAAGTGTTGGCGTATGTATATAATCTGAAAGGGAAAACGGGATAACGTTTCTTTCAGAAGACGATTAAAGGAGATACATGATGAAACGGACTGATTTAATGCTGGGATTATATATCCTGGTACCTATCATCTTTTTGATTATACCAATACCATTGTTTTTGCTGGATATTTTGATGATGCTAAATCTGGCAATTGCATTGTTTATATTGTTTAATGCGCTGTTTTCGACAGAGGCGTTGAATATGTCGAGTTTTCCGACATTGCTGCTGATGACAACGTTGTTTCGTATTTCGTTGAATGTAGGATCGACGAGAAATATTCTGCTGAAAGGAGAGGCAGGTAACGTAGTTCAGGCGTTCGGTGAGTTTGTCGGTGGTGGAAATCTGATTGTTGGCGGTATTGTGTTTTTAATCTTGATCATTGTACAGTTTATCGTGATCAATAAAGGTTCTGAGCGTGTGTCGGAAGTAACAGCACGTTTTACGTTGGATGCCATGCCTGGTAAACAGATGGCGATCGATGCCGATTTAAATACGGGTGCGATCACAGATGAACAGGCTAAGGAACGCCGTCAAAAGATTCAGGACGAATCTACTTTTTTCGGAGCGATGGATGGTGCTTCGAAGTATGTAAAGGGTGATGCGACAGCGGGGTTGATAATCACAGTGATCAATTTTGTCGGCGGTCTTGCTATCGGTGTTATGTCGCAGGGATTAGAAATGACAGAGGCATTGCAGAAATATTCCATACTCACGATCGGAGACGGTTTGGTCAGTCAGATACCATCATTGGTTATTTCGTTGTCAACCGGTGTGCTGGTAACAAAAGTATCAAAGGAGTCGGATCTTGGAAATGTGTTGATCACACAGTTGTTTTCGACGCCGAAGGTATTGTACATAGTCGGAGCGACGATGGCGTTACTTGGATTGACGCCGCTTCCAACATTAATCTGCTTTATTTATGCAATCTTGTTCATTGCTGCCGGTCGAGCTATCGAATCGGCGATGGAAGTACAAAATATTGAGACAGAGGTTGACGAGGAAGAAGAGACAGCAGAGGAGATCAGAAGACCGGAGAATGTAGTCTCTTTGCTGCAGGTAGATCCGATCGAATTGGAATTTGGTTACGGAATCATTCCTCTGGCGGATGTGAACCAAGGTGGTGACCTGTTGGATCGAGTTGTTATGATACGTCGTCAGGTCGCACTGGAACTGGGATGTGTTGTTCCGATGATCCGTCTGAGAGATAATATCCAACTTAATCCGAATCAGTATGTAATCAAGATCAAGGGCGTACCGATCAGTGAAGGCGAGATTTTATTTGATCACTACATGGCGATGAATCCGGGGTTTGTGGAAGAGGAGATCACAGGTATTCCAACATTCGAGCCGTCGTTCCATCTGCCGGCGATCTGGATCACGGAATCGCAGCGAGAACGTGCGGAATCTATGGGGTATACGGTAGTTGATCCGCCATCGATCATTGCAACACATCTTACAGAAGTGATCCGCAGTCATTTAGATGAGTTGCTTACGAGACAGGATGTGCAGAATCTGATCAATAACATTCAGGAAGCAAATACAACGTTGATATCTGAACTTGTACCTAAAATGCTGAGTGTTGGTGAGATACAGAAAGTATTGCAGAACCTGCTTCGTGAAGGAATTTCAATTCGCGATCTGGTGACGATCTTTGAAACACTTGCTGATAATGCGACAAGCACTAGAGATACGGATGTTTTGACGGAATATGTCCGACAAAGTCTGAAACGGGCGATCTCGAATAAATACTTCCCGCCTAATGAGATGACCAGTGTTGTTACATTGGATCCAAAAATTGAGCAGGAAATTATGGGATCTATCAAACAGACAGAACAGGGTACTTATATTAATTTAGAGCCGGACAAGACGCAGACGATCCTAAAGTCGGTTGGAGAGGAAATGGAAAAAATGGAAGAATTGGGAAAAAATCCAATTATTGTTACATCGCCGATCGTTCGGCTTTATTTTAAGAAACTGACGGAAGAGCAATTTCAGGATTTGATCGTTGTATCTTATAATGAAATTGACAGCAATGTAGAATTACAATCAATAGGGATGGTGACAGTATAGTGGTTATCAAAAAGTATATAGCACAAACAGAAGACCTTGCTACACAGATGGCGCAAAATGAACTGGGGAAGGATGTTGTTATTATGAATGTCAAAAAAACAACGCCCAAGGGCTTGTTTAAGTTGTTTCGCAAACCTCATGTAGAGCTTACGGCGGCAATTGACGATACAGCAGAGAATGCTGAAAAACCGGATTTCAGTAAACTGCAGGAGGCAATTCGAAGACGGTCAGAATATACGGCGCCGGATTCCAAAGCAGCTATGCAGGAAGCAAAACGGAAACAAATGCAGCAAAATGATCAAATTCTTCCGGATGAGCCGGACGAAAGGGTTACCGAGTCTGTGATCAATGAGCAGAAGATGATTGAACAAAAGTTGTCAAAACTGCAGAATCTTTTGGAAAAGCAGATGGGGACTGCGAAAGAGACGGAAACCAAGGAGAATGATAAAACAGAAGACAAAATGGACGCTTATTTTCAGATGATCAAGAAAAAGATGCTTGAAAATGAGGTTCAGGAACAATATGTGGATCAGATCCTAAAAGAGGTAAAGAGCGGTTCTAGAAAAGAATGGACGTTAGATAATGTGTTAGCGGGGGTATATCAAAAGATCATATTAAAAATTGGTCAGCCGCATTTGATCGACGTTAAAACGACAAAGACCAAATACATTTTCTTTGTAGGTCCTACGGGTGTTGGTAAGACAACGACAATTGCAAAGATTGCTTCCACATTAAAACTCACAAAAAAAACCAGGGTTGCGCTGATCACAGCAGATACGTATCGCATTGCCGCAGTAGAGCAGCTAAAAACCTATGCCAATATTTTGGGTATACCATTAGAAGTTGTTTATTCGGCAGATGAAATGGATAAAACCATTGATGAACTAAAAGAGTTTGACCTTGTATTTGTTGACACGGCAGGACGTTCACATCAAAATGCAGAACAAGTGCAGGATATTAAAAAGATCTTAGATAAAGTGCCTGAAGAAGATAAAGAGGTCTATCTGGTACTAAGTGCAACTACAAAATACAAGGATTTGAAGAAAATATCAGAAGTGTATCGTAAGATCACAGAATATTATTTGATCTTTACGAAATTAGACGAAACGGATACCGTTGGCAATATTTTTAACATCCATATGTTGACCGGTGCACAGTTATCTTATGCGACGTGGGGACAAAATGTGCCGGATGATATTGGAAAAATGGATGCACAAAAAATAACAAAACAGCTTTTAGGAGGGAATGGCTGATGGATCAAGCTGAGCGTTTACGCAACATTATAAAAAATCAAAATAGAAGACAGCATTTAGCCAAAGTCATTACCGTTACAAGTGGCAAGGGCGGCGTTGGAAAGTCTAATATATCTGTTAATCTGGCTATTACTCTCAGTAAAATGGGTAAGCGAGTAGTTATTTTAGATGCTGATTTTGGTCTTGCGAATATTGAGATCATGCTCGGAATCCGGCCGAAGTACAATCTGGCCGATATGATGTTTCATGGTAAGGGAGTTTGTGACATCATTGCGTCAGGCCCGGAAAATATTGGATTTATTTCAGGGGGATCCGGTATTCGGGAGATGACTAATTTATCGCGTGATCAGATACAAAATCTAGTTCGTTCCGTATATGAATTGGATCAGGTAGCTGATGTGATATTAATTGATACCGGTGCGGGTATTTCGGATTCTGTGATCGATCTGGTGCTCTGTAGCAGTCAGGTGCTTCTCGTTGTGACACCGGAGCCTACGTCGATCACGGATGCCTATGCTCTTTTGAAAACTTTGCAGCGACAGGAAGAGTTCGAGGGCGGTAAAATGAAGATTCATATGATCAGCAATCGAACGCAGTCAGAAGATGAGGGCAGAGAATTATATCGAAAGTTGAGTGCGGTGTCTAGTAAATTTTTGCAGATGGAGATGGAATACCTTGGAAGCGTTCCACATGATTTCAAATTGCAAAATGCCGTAATGCGGCAGGAACCGGTTACGATTGCTTACCCGAATGCACCGGCAAGCAAAGCGATCAGTCGGATTGCCAGACAAATTATCAACCAACCGGCGAACACGCCTGGAGCATTTACAGCAAAAGGTTTATCTGGTCTTTTTGCGCGTATGTTTCGGAATGGTCAGCGGTAAAAGGGGAATACGTCATGAAAAATATTTTAATTGTAGATGACTCTGCACTCATGAGAAGAGTACTCTCTGATATAATAGATGATAACAAGGAACTCAATGCAGCATATCTGGCAGAGGACGGTGTGGAGGCACTGGAAATTTTAGACTCTGGAGCAAAGGTTGATGCTATTGTTTTAGATATCAATATGCCTCGAATGGATGGCATTGCCTTTTTGAAAGTGTTGAATGAGAGACATCAACGTGAGAAGGTGTTAATTGTCAGCACATTAGCTCAGAAAGGCGGCGCGGAAACTATTCGTGCGTTGGAGCTCGGTGCTTTTGACTTTATTACAAAGCCAACAAGTCTTTCCGAAGCGAAGGGTCCTTTCTTTATCAATATGTTCATAAGGATGCTTTATGTGGCAACGGGATTATCTACGGCAGGATTGGATACCGGAGAGGAGCAGTCGGTTCCGAAACCGGAAACACAGAAAACTGTGTTTAAGAAATTGTTTCACATACAAAAAGCACCTGTCATGCAGAGAAAGCGTGGCGGCGTAGCAGGAGAGGTGAAAGCAGATCGTTCCAAGCATTCCAAAGAACCGCTGGTGCTGGGTGCAAATAAGATCGTAGCACTTGCCTGTTCCACAGGGGGACCGAAAGCATTGCAACAGGTCATTCCAAAACTGCCGTCGAATCTCGATGCGTCAGTTGTCATTGTACAGCATATGCCGGAAGGATTTACCGGATCGCTTGCAAGACGTTTGAATGAACTAAGTGAGATCACGGTCAAAGAAGCAGAGCATGGTGAACCGTTGCGGAAAGGAACTGTTTATATTGCAAAGGGCGGTTTTCAGTTTCGCGTAATGGAGAAAAATAAGCATGAGCAGTATTTGTCCGTTACGATCGAGGAGGCCAGAAATGCATTAAAACCCTGTGCAGATATTATGTATGAGTCGTTGATGAACGTCTCCTGTGATGAGATAACCTGTGTGGTTTTGACCGGAATGGGCTCTGATGGGACAGACGGTATTTTACAATTGGAACAAGTCAAGCAGATTTATGTAATTGCGCAGGATGAAGAGAGCAGTACGGTGTATGGTATGCCACGAGCGATTGCCACAGCCGGAGCTGTTGACGAAGTTGTCGAGCTGCAGCAGATTGCAGAAACAATCATTAAACACGTGGGGGTGCAATGAAATGGATGTAAGCCAGTATTTAGAAATTTTTATCGATGAAACAAAAGAACATTTGCAAACGCTTAGTGATCAGTTGATGATCTTGGAGACAGAGCCGGATAACATGGAAACGATCAATGAGATCTTCCGTGCAGCGCATTCTTTGAAAGGAATGGCTGGAACAATGGGCTACAAGAGAATGCAGCGTTTGACGCATGACATGGAAAATGTATTTCAGGAGATCAGAAGCGGTAACATGAAAGTGCAGCCGGAATTGATTGATGTACTGTTCCGTGGACTGGACGCATTGGAAGGCTATTTGGCTAATATTTTGGAATCAGCCGATGAGGGTACGGAGGATAATGAAGAAATTATCAACACCTTAAATTCCATTGCGGATAAAGCCAAAGGTGGTACCGGAGAGGTGCCGGTCCCGACACCGACAGCAGCACCGAGTGATGATAAGTCGGCTGCAAGTGATGGGAATAAAGCGAAATACGAAAACATTCGTATTAGCGATTATGAGAAAGCAACATTTGAAAAAGCAAAAGAAGAAAATCTCAACATATTAGGAATTACGGTGTACTTGCAGGATAGTTGTATATTGAAAGCGGCGAGAGCTTTTTTGGTATTCAAATGTTTGGAAGAGCTTGGCGAGGTTATGAAAGCCGAGCCGAACGTACAGGATATTGAGGATGAAAAGTTCGATTATGATTTCAGTTTGGTATACTTTACAAAAGAGTCCGCCGAGAAAGTAAAAGCAGCAATTGAAAACGTATCGGAGATCAAAGAAGCGGTTGTTGGAACGTTTAAGGTACAATTAGAAGGGGCTGAGGAAGCAGCACACGAGGAGTCGGTGCAGACCGCGGAAAAAGAATCAAAGCCAGCGAAGAAAACCGAGGACAAACCAAAAGCGCAGGCTGCAGCAGCGACACAGAAGAAACCGGAAAAGAAAGCAACTTCTAAGGCAAAACCGGCGATTGGTCGTACGGTACGTGTGGATATTGAAAAACTGGATGTTTTGATGAATCTGGTGAGTGAGTTGATCATTGCGAAGAATGGATTAGTTTCCAGCAGTGCAACGAATGAACATAGAAACGATAATGGATTTAATGAGCAGATTGAATATTTAGAAAGTGTAACAACGAATCTGCATGAGTCTGTTATGAAGGTACGTATGGTGCCGATTGAAAGTGTTTTGAATCGTTTTCCACGTATGGTTCGAGATCTCAGCAAAAAGCTCGACAAAAAGATGGAACTTCATATGACGGGTGAGGAAACAGAGTTAGATCGTACCGTTATTGATGAGATCGGAGATCCATTGCAGCATTTGATCCGCAATGCAGCAGATCATGGCTTGGAATCGAATGAAGAGAGAATTGCACTTGGCAAACCGGAGGTCGGCAACATTTTCCTCGATGCATATCAGGATGGCAATAATGTTATTATTGAGGTCCGCGATGATGGTGCCGGCATAAATGTAGATGAGGTACGACAAAAAGCATTAGATAAAGGAACGATCACAAGCGAACAGGCAGAGTTGATGTCTGACAAAGAGATCGTTGAATTATTGTTCCGTCCAAGTTTTTCAACCTCTGAAAAAATTACAGATATTTCCGGTCGAGGTGTTGGTCTTGATGTCGTTAAGACAAAGATTGAAGGTCTTGGTGGTAATATTGAATGTAAGAGTGTATTGGGTGAGGGAAGTAGTTTTATTATCCGTCTGCCACTTACACTGGCGATCATTCAGGCTCTTATGGTTGAGCTTGGCACAGAAAAATATGCAATTCCGCTTGGTAATATTGAAATGATCGAAGATATTCCGCTTGAGGATATCAAACATGTTCAGACGAAAGAAGTGATCAATTTACGCGGAAATGTTATTCCGTTGATCCGTCTTGATAATCTTTTAGATGTTGAACCGGTAGAAAACGAGGAAGAGAGTCTGACGGTTGTTATTGTCCGCAAGGGCGATAAGCAGGCTGGTCTTGTCGTTGACAATTTGATCGGTCAGCAGGAGATTGTTATCAAGTCAATCGGTAATTACATTAATTGCAGCAAGATGATAGGTGGTGCAACCATTCTTGGTAATGGAGAGATTGCATTGATTCTTGAAGTAAATGCATTAGTATAGGGGGAGGTACATCATGGAAGAGATAGCAGATATTCAGAACTTAAACGTTGTGGGAGAGAGCAAGCAGTATATAGTGATCAAATTGGATGATGAATATTATGGCATAGATATCAGTTATGTGGATAATATTGTTCGAAATCAAAGGATCACACGTATACCAAAGGCGCAGAAGTATTTTAAGGGGGTGATCAACCTTCGTGGTGAGATCATTCCAGTGATGAGCTTGCGGTTGAAATTTGACCTGAAACCGGACGAATATACCAATGCGACACGTATCATTATTATTAAGTTAGAACCGCAGTCTGCTGTAGGCTTAATTGTGGATGAGGTAAAAGAGGTTTTGACTCTGAGTGAAAATGATATTGAGAAAAATACTGCGATTGATATGAACGATGCTAAAGCACAGTATTTGAGTGGTATTGGTAAAAATGGTGATAATTTAATATCTTTATTAAATATGTCTAGCGTAATTGTAGGCACAGCAGAAAAATAAACCAAGGGGCTGACAGAATCGAGGTGTGCATATGACGAACACAGAGGGCTTAGATAATATGAATTTTGATGTACTTACGGAAATTGGCAACATTGGTGCCGGCAATGCGGTCACTGCGTTGTCGCAAATGATCAATGCAAAAGTTGACATGTATGTTCCACAAGTAAAAATGTTGACATTCCAACAATTAGCTAATGTGATCGGTGGCGAAGAAACATTGGTTGCGGGAATCATGCTTTCCTTAGAGGGAGACATTGAAGGTTCTATGTTATTTATGCTTGGTTCGGAAGATGCACATCGTTTGGTGGAACAATTGCTTGGCATGAAGCCGCAAGCGGATGATACTTTTTCAGAAATGGAAATGTCAGCGTTGATGGAACTTGGTAATATTATTACCGGTGCTTACTTATCGGCGATTTCTAAAATGACAAATTTAACAATATCTCCGTCGGTTCCGTATTTATCTGTCGATATGGCGGGGGGGCAATTTTGAGTGTGCCCGCCATAGAGTTTGGAAAATTAGGTGATCAGGCACTTTTGATCGAGTCACGATTTCGAGACATGGATGTAGATATTAGTGGTTATTTTATTATGATTCCAACGCTGGATTCTTATGATTCTATCATGCGGGCATTAGGGATTAGTTGATAGAGATCAGCAAAGGAAGATTGCTGGAAAGGTATGGTTGCCACTATGGGAGAAATGATAAAAGTTGGAATGGCTGACTTAAATATATGTATAGCTCCGGATGCGTTGACAACGCTGGGACTGGGGTCTTGTGTTGGTGTGGCTTTGTACGATGCACAGATGCGGATTGCCGGGCTTGTACATATTATGCTTCCGGACAGCAGTAAAGTACGTCAAAATGAAAATAAGGCGAAATTTGCAGATACCGGCATTGAATTGCTGATCGAACGCATGAAAGAGAGAGGGGCTGCTGTTAATCGTCTAACAGCTAAAATTGCAGGAGGCGCGCAGATGTTTGCATTTAAGTCAGATAATGATATGCTGCGTGTTGGACAGCGGAACGTTGAAGCAGTTAAACAAAAGTTAGCACAATTAAATATTAAGATCCTGGCAGAGGATACCGGCTTGAATTACGGAAGAACAGTTGAGTTTTATCCGGCTAACGGTGATTTTGTAATTAAATCTGTTGGAAAACCGGTACAGACGATCTAGGGAAGGAGACTTTTTGGTGAAGGCAGAATTTATTCCAAAAGTGATCACATTACTGGCAGGTGCAGTAGTGTGTATTGTAGCTATTGTGAAACAGATGGATGTGACTTACAGCCTGGAAGTGCTGTTAGCGACATTGATCGTCTTTTATATTATTGGGATCATTGCACAAAAAATTATTTTGAAAGTGGAGCAGAGTAATCGCTTTATCCGAAGCAAACGTGATGAAGAATTGCGAGAGCAGGAAAAAGAGCAGCAAGAACAACAGGATGAGCAGACACAAACAGGGGAACAGACTGATTCTGACCAGGAAGAACCATAAAATATTTTATAAACGGGAATGGTGGTTAGTTGCAGGAGGGATGGAGTTACTCGATGGACGAGAAAAAAAGGATTGCCCTTTGGGAAGAATATGCCCGTACAAAGAGCAGCAAGATTCGCGAAAAACTAATTTTGGAATATGCCGGTTTGGTCAAGATTGTTGCCGGAAGACTGGGAATGTATTTGGGTTATACTGTAGAGTATGATGATTTGGTGGGATATGGTATCTTTGGTCTGATCGATGCGATCGACAAGTTTGAACTGTCCAAAGGTGTAAAATTTGAGACGTATGCCAGCCTTCGAATACGTGGTGCAATTATTGATCAGATTCGAAAGATGGATTGGATCCCGCGTACGATCCGTCAAAAACAAAAAAAGATAGAGACAGCCATGCAGGAGCTGGAGCGAGAGCTGGGACGAACACCTAACAGTGAGGAATTGGCGGAATATTTAGAGGTTACAGTAGAAGAAGTAGAACAGATGATCTCGCAGGCTAACTTATCCAGCTTGATTTCTTTGGATGAGTATTTAGAGCAGGGGAGTGATGTTTATACAGAACCTAGTGGGCGCCCGAGGTTTGACCAGCCGGAACAGGTTGTAGATCGACAGGAAACAAAGCGTATTCTTGCAGAAGCGATTGATAAACTGACGGAAAAAGAGCAGAAAGTAATTGCGCTGTATTATTTTGAAGAGCTTACGCTCAAGGAGATCAGTAATGTGTTGGAGGTTTCGGAATCCAGAGTCTCACAATTACATACTAAAGCTTTAAAAAAGATGAAAGAACGCTTGGGAGACCAAATAGATCTGTTTGGAATAGGAAACATATAGACGAGGAGTACAGATCGGATTCATCCATTTGTAGCCCTCGTTTTTCATTGCAGCAATAAAGACGATGTATTAATGGTACTTGAATCTGTTTTTGTGGTACAATGCCAAAACACAGAACGTCGTGGGCTGAGGAAGGAGTGTGAATATGAAAAGAAATGCATATTTTCGACTAATACACAAAGCAGATGGCATTTTTTTGCAGAGTTTTGCATCACAAGAAGGTGGAAAAGAGCTTTCTGTAGACGACGTGATCTGGTATTTAGATCAGAAAAAATACGCAGAAAATGTCTCTTCGTTGGAAGTTCAGGACTTTGTGCAGCGTTCAGTTATAGGTCAGACACTTTTGAAAGTATCGGACAATTCTGAGGCGTTGCCAGAGAATGAAATGGTACGTATTACAATAGATCCGCATAGTTATCTGGCAAAGATCCGATTGTATCCATCCTCTGATAAAGGATCACGTCTGACCGAAGAAAATGTGTTATCTCTGCTTGCACAGAATGATGTGCATCACGGCATTTTAATGCAAAACCTTACATTGCTTCTTAAGGCAGAACTATACTGTACGGATGTATTGATCGCAAAAGCTGTGCTTCCGGTGCAGGGAAAGCGCGCTAGTATCACATATCATTTTGATGTACAGAAAACGAACACTCCAACGATGAAGGAAGATGGTTCGGTAGATTTTCATAGGCTGGATATGATCGAGCGTGTTGAAAAGGGACAGCTTCTTGCAACGTTGACGCCGGAAACAGCACCGATTCCGGGAACGGACGTTCGCGGAAATGTGATACAACCTGCAAAATTAACGCCAGTTGTACTCAAGCATGGTAAAAACATACACTTATCAGAAGATCAGTTGGAAATGTATGCGGATTGTGCCGGAAATGTTACACTGGTGAATGATACCGTGTTTGTTTCCAATGTCTATGAAGTTCCGGCAGATGTCGGGACATCCACCGGAGATATTGATTATGATGGCAGCGTTGAGGTGAGGGGTAATGTGTTGACCGGTTACACGGTAAAAGCAACCGGAGATATTACGGTAAATGGTGCGGTTGAGGGAGCAACTTTAATCAGTGGTGGTAAAATTGTCATAAAGCGTGGAATGCAAGGCATGGAAAAAGGCGTTATGAGGGCCGGGGGAGATATCATTTCTAATTTTATTGAAAGTTCCAAGGTACATGCAAGTGGAAGAATTATCACCGATGCGATCATGCACAGTGATGTGGAGGCTGCAGATGAAATTATTGTCAATGGCAAGCGCGGATTGATCGTCGGCGGAAAGATCCATTCGGGGCTCAAGATCACGATGAAGACAGCAGGATCTACCATGGGGACCCAGACGGAACTGGAGATTGGAATAGATCCCACGCTTTTAGAGCGCTATCGATGTATTGAAAGGGATATGGAAAAAATTTCTGCAGAACGTGATACACTGTTGCAAAATATTGATATTCTCAAAAAACGCCTGAAATCTAACGGCAAGCTCGATGAGGATAAATTAACATTGTTAAAATCATCGGCAAAGCGTGTTCAGGAGATTGGACCACTGATTGTGCAGATGTCGGAGGAATACGATGAGCTGGAGGAAGAAATTGAATCCACACAAAATGGTGGACGTATTGTTATATCTGAAGTTGCATATCCTGGTGTGAAAATGACCATTGCAAATGTGTCCAGTTTCATCCATAATGAAACTAAACATAGCGCATTTGTTCGCGATGGAGCAGAAATACGCGTACGTGCGATCTGATCTATCCGTCAAGTTTGTTTTTGTGAACAACACACAATGAAAAGGGATACCTGTAGCTTATTGCCTGCAGCTGGAAAGGATGAGTGATCATTATGTCATTAACACTTGATTATGTTTCGATGCCACCGAAATCACAAGAAATATCACAAATACAAAATGCAGAACAGATTCGTTACGAACATGGTCAGCAGGAGATGGCGGCGCAGTTCCAACAGTCAGTTAAGAATCAGTCGGAGCAGACGATACGCAGGGCTAAGGCGGAAAATGAGCCGAATCGTTATGATGATGAAGAGCGTAAGCGTAGACAGAAGCATTCGGGCAAACAAAAGAATAATTCGTCTGACAACAAGAAAGAAACGAAAAAAGAACCGCATTTTGACATGCGCATTTGAGAAGAAAGGTAGAAAAAGTAAAATGATTTTTTTGGAAATAGTAATGATCGTGATTGGACTTTGTGCTATTATTTATAGCACAAAAATTACGGATGGTGTGGAGAGTTCAGATATTAAAAGTGTTGTTGATGGGCAGGATCAGATGGAGCAGCTCCGTCATAAAATAGAGCAGTTTAATGAAGAAATCACACGCAAACAGGAAGAGAAACTAGAGGATACATCGGAAAAAATGAATACGATCTCAAACGAAAAGATTATGGGGATCAGCGAATATTCAGATCAAGTGATTGATAAAATTGAGAAAAATCATGCAGAAGTTGTATTTTTGTATGATATGTTAAATGAGAAACAGGCAGAGATTCAAAAACTGATTCACGAAGCAGATTCCTCGAAAGTTCAGTTTCAGGATGAACTTGCAAAGTCTTATCAAAATGTGAAGGACATTGTGGATCCGGTAGAGGTAAGTGAAAAAGATGCAAAAAAGACCGGTAACGAACAGTCTGATAGTGATCTATCAGAGGAAGATTATGATCTGCAAAAGCTGAGTGACAAAGAGAGACAGGCTTTTGACGAAGAATTTTCTATGCAGAAAGAAGAGAAAAAAGTTAATCATAATGAGGAGATACTTGCACTTCATGACAAGGGATATTCTATCTTAGAGATTTCTAAAATGTTAGAAATGGGACAGGGCGAGGTCAAATTTGTATTAGATATGTACGCATAGCATTGAGAGCGATCATGGAGGAAAAACAGATGAAACATAAAAAAACATTTTGGAGAGGTTTTGGAGCCGGTGTCCTTTTCGCGGCAGTTATTTTGGGCATTTCGTGTTTGCTCAGAACATCGGATGCGCAGGTGGTAGCTCGCGCAAAGAAACTTGGTATGGTCTATGAAACCTCTGATAGCAACGCATTGGCGTTAAAATCCAAAGATCAGGAGCAGAAAGCAACGAAAGAGCCGAAACAGACGGACGCTGCTGCAACGCAAAAGCCGGTGCAGAGCATAGATCCGGCCGCTAGTGAAGATCCATCCAAAGTGCCAACGCCGGAACCATTGGGAGATTCAGGAAATGACACGCAAACCAAGAAAGCTTCAACTAAGAAATCTATTGACAATGATAAAACTATGCAGAATGAGAAAAAGAAGATGGAGAAAGAAGTCAAAAGTTCTGCTAAAAAGTTAAAGATCGTATCGGGTGATATGTCACAGACTGTTAGCAAAAAACTAGAGCGGCTTGGAATTATTGATGATGCCGAATCGTTTGATAATTACATGAATCGTAATGGATACAGTCAAAATATCACGGTGGGATCGTTTTCTATCTCGCCGGATGACACATATCGGGATATTGCAAAGAAGATTACTAAATAAATTTGCAGCAGACAGAAGATAAGATGTGTTCTCATGTATTATATAAATGCTATTGGATAACAGGAAGGTAGGATCAATATGAAATTTAGACCGTGTATAGATATTCACAATGGATCGGTTAAGCAGATTGTCGGCGGGACATTGAGTGACCGTGGAAATCAGGCAGAGGATAACTTTGTGTCTGAATACGATGCTGCCTTTTACGCCAATATGTATCGTGAAGATGGACTGACAGGCGGACACATTATTTTATTAAATAAAGCGGATAGTGAATATTATGAAGCAGATCTGGCACAGGCAAAAGAAGCATTGACAGCGTTTCCGAGGGGGCTGCAGATTGGCGGTGGTGTGAACTTACAAAATGCGGAGACCTTTTTGGATATGCAGGCAAGTCATGTGATCGTTACGTCTTTTGTGTTTCGGGATGGCAGGATCGATTGGGATCATCTGAAACAATTAATATCCCTGGTAGGACGAGAACATTTGGTGTTGGATCTTAGCTGCCGGTTTGTTCAAGATGACTATTATATTGTGACAGACCGTTGGCAGAAGGTTACAAAACAGCATTTTTCTGTCGAAACATTAGAAATGCTGTCGGAATATTGTGATGAATTTCTAGTGCATGCTGTTGATGTTGAAGGGAAAACTTCAGGAATTGAAAAGCAGGTGATCCAGCGAATGGGCCAATTTCAAGGGTGTCCAATGACGTATGCAGGTGGTATACACAGTCCGCAGGATTTACAGTATATTGCAAAAGCTGCGAATGAAACGGTGGATTATACTATCGGTAGCGCATTGGATCTGTTTGGAGGATCGATCGCCTATAAAAGCATTGTATCCGGTGAATTTACGGGTGCAATGTAACAATTTTGTAACAAATTTGTAAAACGACTTGCATTTTTCAAAAAACATGATATAATTGTTACATAAATGTTAAGAAATTGTATTAATTTTGCAACAAAATTTGCTGCTTTATAAGTGGCGGAATGGGGATTATTTATGTTTAAGAAATTTGCAATGTTTGTACTGATGATTGGAATGTTGTTCAGCTTCGGGCTCGTACAACAGACAACCGTTTCTGCTGACAGTGCAGTGACTGTTTCAGAAAATACAACAGAGAATAATACAGAGACAATGAGTGTGCCGGTCGTGTCCAGTGCTCCGGTTGCAACAAAGCAGCCTGTTGTTACGAAGACACCAGCAAGAACAAAGCAGGTAAAGAAAACAATCGCTAAGTCTAAGAAGACCAAAAAATCAAAAGTTAAGAAAACACGAGCTAAGTACAAGAAATCAGACTTGAGACTTATGGCAAGTATTATTAACTGTGAAGCAGGCGGCGAAAGCTATCAGGGACAGGTTGCTGTTGGTATAGTTGTAATGAACCGCGTAAGATCTAAGCAGTTTCCAAATACCATTCGTAAAGTGATCTATCAGCGTGGACAGTTTTCACCGGTACGTAATGGTATGCTTCGCAAAAAATTAGCACAGTATGATGCCGGAAAGATTCGTTCCAGACAGTGGAAATCATGTATTAAGGCGGCGAAAACAGCTTTGAACGGTCAGACGATCGTCAAGATCAAAGGTAAGACACGTAGCATGAAAGGGGTTCGTTTCTTTAGTGTTGGACTTCCAAATGCAAAATTTCGCTTGGGTGGACATCGATTCAAATAAGAAGATGGATTAGGACAGCGTATGATGCAATACACTGTCCTTTTTATTTTTAGAGGAAACTTTTCGATTCTTATAATCTAAAAAATACTCTGCGAGAATGCGATCACCGCACAGAGGAAGATTGCATAAGCTGAAGATAAGTCGGAGGTAGATATTATTTTACTTCTTGGAAAGAATGTGATATGATAGTATGCAATGATAATATGGCTGTGTTAGCGAATGGTTAGATAAGCGGTGGTCATATGATAATTAAGGAGGAATGGATAAAAGTGAGTAACCCAGAGGATATCAAGGATGATCATGAAAAGGAAACAGTTGTTTCCCGTAATTTTATTGAAAATATAATTGATAAGGATTTAGAAGACGGCGTCTATAGCAAAATTGTGACGCGTTTTCCACCGGAGCCAAATGGTTATCTGCATATTGGACATGCGAAATCTATTATTTTGAATTCGGGTCTGGCAAAGGAATATGGCGGAGATTTTCATCTTCGTTTTGACGACACCAATCCGATGAAAGAGAAAGCAGAATTTGTTGAGTCGATCATGGAAGATGTTCGCTGGATCTGTGGTGATCTGGATAAGGAAATGGTCTTTTTTGCATCCGACTATTTTGATCAGATGTATGAATGCGCAGTAAAGCTGATCAAAAAGGGAAAAGCATTTGTGTGTGATCTTAATGCTGAGCAGATGCGTGAATATCGTGGTACACTCAAAGAGGCCGGAAAGAATAGTCCATATCGAGATCGTTCTATTGAAGAGAACTTGGATCTGTTTGAACGCATGCGCAATGGTGAGTTTGAGGATGGATCATGTGTACTTCGTGCCAAGATTGATATGTCCTCGCCGAACATGAATATGCGCGATCCGGTTATTTATCGTGTGGCAAGAATGCATCATCATAATGCGGGAGACAAGTGGTGTATTTATCCGATGTATGATTTCGCACATCCGATCGAAGATGCGATCGAGGGTGTGACACATTCGATCTGCACGTTGGAATTTGAAGATCATAGACCGTTGTATGACTGGGTAGTTCGTGAATTGGAGTTTGAGAACCCGCCAAAGCAGATTGAGTTTGCAAAATTATATTTGACGAATGTTGTAACCGGTAAGCGTTACATTAAGAAGTTAGTAGAAGATGGTATTGTAGATGGATGGGATGATCCACGTCTCGTGTCGATCGCTGCGCTGCGCCGCCGTGGTTTTACACCGGAATCTATCCGTAATTTTATGGAGCTGTCTGGTGTATCAAAAGCACAGAGCTCCTCTGATTATGCCATGCTTGAGTATTGTATCCGGGAGGATCTCAAGATGAAACGTCCGCGTATGATGGCGGTTCTTGATCCGGTCAAGCTTGTTATTACAAATTATCCGGAAAATGAGATTGAATATCTGGACGTTGCAAACAATCAGGAAAATGAGGAAATGGGAACTCGTAAGGTGCCATTTGGACGCGAATTATATATTGATCGTGCTGATTTTATGATCGAACCGCCGAAAAAGTATTTCCGTTTGTATCCGGGCAATGAAGTTCGATTGATGAATGCATATTTTGTAACTTGTACCGATTATATTACAGATGATGACGGGAATGTGACAGAGATTCATTGTACGTATGATCCGGAGACTAAGAGCGGAAGCGGTTTTACGGGAAGAAAGGTAAAAGGAACCATTCAATGGGTATGTGCCGAGACAGCCGAGAGGGCAGAAGTTCGTTTATACGAAAATATTGTCGATGAGGAAAAGGGCGTGTACAATGAGGATGGAACCATAAATGTTAATCCAAACTCGTTGACAATACTTGAAAATTGCTATGTGGAGCCAGCGTTAGCAGAAGCAAAACCTATGGATAGTTTTCAGTTTGTGCGTCAGGGATATTTCTGTGTAGATTCCAAAGATTCTACGGAGGATCATCTCGTTTTTAACCGCATTGTATCGTTAAAGAGTTCATATCGTCCAAAATAAGGAGGCAAAAGCGACATGGGGTTATTTTCAGGTTTGGAAAAATTTGGCTTAGGTAAGCTGGAAAAAATGGATGTTTTCGAAGAAGAAAAGAAAAGAGATGCAGTCGAACATCCGAAAAAGGATCAAAAGCCACAGATTCAAGAAGAAGATTTATTGTTTGATAAATCATTTACTTGTCCGGTATGTGATGAGGAATTTCATTCAAAAATGGTGCGTACCGGTAAGGTAAAGTTATTGTCGGCGGACAGTGATCTGCGACCAAAATATCAGATGGTTGATTCGTTAAAATATGATGCATTAGTGTGTCCACACTGTGGCTATGCTGCATTAAGCAGATTCTTTAAGTTTATGCTTCCTGCACAGGCTAAGATGATTCGTGAAAACATCACGGCTAATTTTAAGGGAATCGACACATCGGCAAGTACATATTCTTACGATGACGCAATTATGAGACATCAGCTTGCACTTGCAAATGCTGTTGTCAAAAAGGCTAAGACAAGCGAAAAAGCATATACTTGTCTGAAAATGGCATGGCTATACCGTGGCAAAGCAGAAAATCTTCCAAAAGATAGTAAAGACTATCAGACACAGATCATAGAATTAAAAAAGCAGGAGTTAGAATTGCTCAAAAATGCTTGTGAGGGATTTAAATCTGCATATAGCAAGGAAACATTTCCAATGTGTGGCATGGATGAGATCACGATGATGTATTTGATCGCAGATCTTTGTCGTAGAATTGGACATTTTGACGAATCAAAACGGTGGATTTCCAGTGTACTTACAAGCCGCGGCGCGAATGAGCGCATTAAGAACAAGGCGAGAGATCTTAAAGATATGGTTGAAAAGGATGTGGAACGCTTGTCCAAAGTAAAACATTAAATTGTTTCATATTCGCAATGTTACATAAAAAAATGAGGACATCACGGAAAACCTGTGATGTCCTTTTTTTACTTTATAGGAAACTTCTCGTTTCCTATAAAGTAAAAAACGCTCCGCAAGGATGCGCATCTCGCGGAGAAGAAGTTAGCTGTAAACAGCACCGCTCGAGCGCAAAAGAGTCGCAAGCGACTCTTTGTTCTGCGTATATATCGTAAATGATATGTAAAGTTATCTGTCTGCTTGAAATAAAGCAGATTATTCTGCAATAATGGTATGATTTGTTTTTATAATACTTCTTGGTAGTGCATCTTTAGAATTTTTCCATGGTGCATTTTCGTTTCGATAATCAAATTTATCAGTAAACCACTCCAGATCATCTGTCACACGCTTCATATTATCCAAGTATAGGCGGTTGAGATCATCTAAAAAAGTATCTAATTTCCTACCAGACCATTTGGCGCAGGCTGCAGTGCGCAGATCTGCATAGTGCTTGGTACAAACACCCTTTCCCTGTTGAAAAACTGCCCGAAAATCTGAATCTTTATCATAACAGTAGAGTACAGTGTCAAGATAACGATCAAAGATTCGATGCATACGGTTACAGACATAGCAGGAATTTTCCAGCGTTTCTAAATACTCTGTCAGAGGATCGGTTTCTTTTTTTCCAAATAATCCTTTTTTAGGAGATGTTTGTGATTTTAGTAATGTTTCAATGCGATCATTTGTGCGTTTCATATGAGTATGAAGCATTAAAGCGAGCCCCAGACGATTCTGATATCCGTACATTTTTTGAATATGGTGGCTGCAAAATCCAGTTTCATTGGTTTCCATACGGACATCATCTTCCATATAGCTTGGTCCCATGACAAACCCAATGGATTCTTTTTCAAGATCTTCATATAATTTACAGACCGGGCATTCGCAGTCCGTGCGGAATGCATCTCCGACAGGAATCGTAAACAATTGTTCTTTCAAGTATTTTCCTCCATTCCTAACGCTGCGCTCTTTTACTGTGTCTGATCGTACGGCGTTATTTTCTTTTTCTTATATTTTACAGGAATTGCGGGAAAAAGAAAAGGGAAAGTAAGAAAATACAAAAAGTGAGAAAATAAGAGAATAAGAAAGAAAATAAAAGAATAATATGAAAATAGACAAAAATATAGAAACGCTCTATATTGCATATCCAAAGAAAATGAAATATATTATGCATATGGTTAGCACTCGAATATAGCGAGTGCTAGTAACAGAAAATCAAAAAGGAGGTTTTTAGAATGAAGTTAGCACCTTTAGGAGACAGAGTCGTATTAAAGCAGCTCGAAGCAGAGGAGACAACAAAATCAGGAATTGTATTACCGGGTAATGCACAGGAGAAACCACAGCAGGCGGAGATCATTGCAGTTGGACCTGGCGGAATTGTAGATGGTAAAGAGGTTGAGATGCAGGTTGCAGTTGGTGATAAAGTAATTTATTCCAAGTACGCCGGCACAGAAGTAAAATTAGACGGCGAAGAGTTTATTGTAGTTCGTCAGAATGATATTGTAGCAAAAGTAGTTGATTAAGGAGGAATCTAAAATGGCAAAAGAGATTAAATTTGGTGCAGATGCCAGAGCCGCATTGGAAGCGGGCGTAAATAAATTAGCAGATACTGTTAAAGTTACATTGGGACCAAAAGGAAGAAACGTTGTTCTAGACAAATCTTTTGGGGCTCCATTGATCACAAACGATGGTGTTACGATCGCAAAAGATATTGAGTTAGAAGATGGTTTTGAAAATATGGGAGCACAGCTTGTAAAAGAGGTTGCTACTAAGACAAATGATGTTGCCGGAGATGGTACTACAACAGCTACCGTACTTGCACAGGCAATGATCAACGAAGGAATGAAGAACTTAGCAGCAGGTGCTAATCCGATCATTCTTCGCAAAGGAATGAAGCAGGCTTGTGATTGTGCAGTAGATGCAATCGCACAGATGAGTTCTAAAGTAACCGGTAAAGATCAGATTGCAAGAGTTGCAGCAATTTCTGCAGGAGATGATTCTGTTGGAGAGATGGTTGCAGATGCAATGGAAAAGGTTTCTAACGATGGAGTTATTACAATTGAAGAGTCTAAGACCATGAAGACAGAACTTGACCTCGTAGAAGGTATGCAATTTGATCGTGGTTATGTTTCCGCATATATGGCAACAGATATGGATAAGATGGAAGCAAATCTTGATAATCCATATATTTTGATCACAGATAAGAAGATCTCCAATATTCAGGAAATCTTGCCACTTTTGGAAGAGTCTATGCAGGCTGGTGCCAAATTATTGATTATTGCAGAGGATGTAGAGGGCGAGGCATTGACAACCTTAGTTCTGAACCGTCTGCGTGGTACATTAAATGTTGTTGCAGTTAAGGCTCCTGGTTATGGTGACCGTAGAAAAGCAATGCTTGAGGATATTGCTATTTTGACAGGTGGTACTGTGATTTCCGAGGAAGTTGGATTGGAATTAAAAGATACCACATTAGCACAGTGCGGTCGTGCAAAATCTGTAAAAGTTCAGAAAGAGAATACTGTTATCGTTGATGGTGAAGGCGATAAGGCGGCGATTGAGGCAAGAGTATCTCAGATCCGTGCACAGATTGAGGAGACAACATCTGATTTTGACCGTGAGAAATTGCAGGAGAGACTTGCAAAACTTGCCGGCGGTGTTGCAGTTGTTCGTGTTGGTGCAGCTACAGAAACAGAGATGCAGGAAGCTAAGCTTCGTATGGAAGATGCTTTAGCAGCAACAAAAGCAGCTGTTGAAGAAGGTATCATTTCCGGTGGTGGATCTGCATACATTCATGCATCTAAGAAGGTTGCAGCTATGGCAGCTAACTTGGAAGGAGATGAAAAGACTGGTGCCAACATTATCTTGAAAGCACTGGAAGCTCCGCTTACAACAATTGCATACAATGCAGGTTTGGAAGGTGCTGTTATTATCAACAAAGTACGTGAATCTGACGAAGGTGTTGGTTTCAACGCATTGACAGAAGAGTATGTTGACATGGTTAAGGCTGGTATCGTAGATCCTGCTAAAGTTACAAGAAGTGCATTACAGAACGCAACAAGTGTTGCATCTACACTTCTTACAACAGAATCTGTAGTATCAACGATCAAAGAGGATGTTCCAGCAATGCCGGCAGGAGGAGCAGGCGGAATGGGTATGATGTAATCCGGATCCTTCAAAGTATATCGTTGTAGTATATAGAGCATAATTTATGTTCTGAATAGGCTGCTCTTTTGCAGATCCCAAAGGATTGCAAAAGAGCAGTTATTTTTTCAATATACAGAGAAATCAGAGGTATATTATTTTTTCAAGGGACACTCTTGAGAAAATAATGTAAATTTGTTACAATATTATTGTACCGAACGTAGAATGGAGATTGAGATATGGAACCATTATATTCAGAGACCTATTTAGAGGCCATGATGCCGAAGGAACGCAGACAGAAGCGTAACCTGATGATTGCAATATGTATTATTTTGCCTATTGTTGATCTATTGGTGTTGCATAGTGCGCTGCTTCTTTTTTTTGTTGTAGTAATTGATGCGGTAATGATCGTACTTCTGCCTAAGAAACAGACTGCGTATGAGTATGTATTTGTAGACGGACAGATTGATTTTGATGCAATATATGGTGGTGAGCAGCGTGTCAATATACAGAAGATTGATTTAGAAAAGGTTGATATTGTGGCACCGGAACAGTCACATGCTTTAGATTCGTATCAGCAGATCCCGTTAAAGGACTGCTCTTCCGGATTTGACAAGGACAGGCATTATATAGCGGTATACCGTGGAGATGATGGAAACAGTGTACGGATACGTTTCACGCCGGATGAAACACTTTTGAACAATATGAAAGCAAAAGCAAGAAGTAAAATCCAGAGTTGACAAACGTAATGGAATGGCGTATACTTTTCAAAATATTTTAAAGAATAAACATGCATAAGGAGGAAAACAAAAATGGGTACGATAATCGGTGATGGCGTAACCTTTGACGACGTATTATTAGTTCCACAGTATTCGGAGGTAATTCCGAATCAGGTATCATTGAAGACAAATTTGACCAAGAAGATTCAGTTGAACATTCCTATGATGAGTGCGGGAATGGATACGGTAACAGAGTATCGCATGGCAATTGCGATGGCAAGACAGGGTGGTATTGGAATTATTCACAAGAATATGTCTATTGAGGCACAGGCTGATGAGGTAGACAAGGTAAAACGTTCGGAGAATGGTGTTATCACAGATCCATTTTATTTATCTCCAGAGCATACATTGGAAGATGCTAACCGTTTAATGGCAAAATTTCGTATCTCCGGTGTGCCGATCACAGAGGGTAAGAAATTAGTTGGTATTATTACAAACCGCGATCTTAAGTTCGAGACAGATTATACGAAGAAGATCAGTGAAGTTATGACTTCAGAAGGTTTGATCACTGCAGAGCAGGGAATTACGTTAGAGGAAGCTAAGAAGATTCTGGGAGCTTCCCGCAAAGAAAAGCTTCCATTGGTAGATAAAGAGGGCAATCTGACAGGACTTATCACGATCAAGGATATAGAGAAGCAGATCAAATATCCGTTGGCAGCCAAAGACTCTCAGGGACGTCTTCTTTGTGGTGCTGCAGTTGGTATTACAGCAAACGTATTAGATCGTGTAGCTGCTTTGGTAGAAAAGCATGTTGACTGTATCGTGTTGGATTCTGCACATGGACATAGTGCAAACGTGCTTCGTTGTGTCAAGATGATCCGTGAAGCTTATCCGGATCTTCAGATCATTGCCGGTAATGTGGCAACGGCTGAGGGAACAGAAGCTTTGATCAAAGCCGGTGCTGACTGTGTTAAGATTGGAATAGGACCGGGATCTATTTGTACAACACGTGTTGTAGCAGGTATTGGTGTACCACAGATGACAGCGATCATGAATGCTTATGAGGCAGCTAAAAAGTATGATGTGCCGATCATTGCAGATGGCGGTATCAAGTATTCCGGAGATATGACAAAGGCCTTGGCAGCCGGAGCGAGTGTCTGCATGATGGGAAGTATCTTTGCAGGATGTGACGAAAGCCCTGGAACATTCGAGCTGTTCCAAGGACGTAAATATAAAGTTTATCGTGGAATGGGATCTATTGCAGCAATGGAGAATGGTAGTAAAGACCGCTATTTCCAGACAGATGCTAAGAAGCTTGTTCCAGAAGGTGTAGAAGGACGTGTGGCATACAAAGGAACTGTGGAGGACACCGTATTCCAGTTGATCGGTGGTATCCGGTCCGGTATGGGTTACTGTGGAGCACAGGATATTCCTACATTGCAGGAAACATCTCAGTTTGTTAAGATTTCCGCTGCTTCTTTGAAAGAGAGTCATCCACATGACATTCACATTACAAAGGAAGCACCAAACTATAGCATTGAAGGAAATTAAGAAGTGAATGACCGATGAAGAAATGGACTGCAAGGCAAAAATTACAAATGAAGCGTCAGATTGCGCTGATCAGTGCTGTCACATTAGTTGTGCTGTTACTGCTTACAGGCAGCTTGACGGCCTACCAGTCGATTCGGGCAGAACAATGGAGAAAGCAGGAAGAGAAAGAAAGACAGGCGTTGTTTGTCAAGGTTACCAAGCCGGAAATACGTCCTGCGCTTCTTACTCCTAATAAAAATTCCAGACCACAGACTAAGCTAAAAAAAGTCAATGGAATCGTTGTTCATTATACAGCGAATCCCGGTACTGATGCGATGGCAAACCGTAATTATTTCGAAAGTCGAAAGGACAAGCCGGATCAGACAAAATATAAAGTGAGCAGTCACTTTATCATTGGCTTGGATGGGACGATCATACAGTGTATTCCGCTGGATGAGATTTCGTATGCATCAAATGATCGCAATAAAGATACGGTTTCTATTGAATGTTGTCATCCAAATAAATCTGGCAAGTTTTCTGCGGCTACACAGACCGCTTTGATCCAGTTGTGTGCCTGGTTATGCGGAAACTATGGGATGGATACGTCTGATATTATCAGGCATTATGATGTGACGGGAAAGATGTGCCCGAAATATTATGTGAAACATAAAAATGAATGGACCACCCTTAAAAAGAATATTTCTATAGAACTTTCGCGGTATTCAAAAAAGGAAACCGAGAAGTAACATATGAATGATATTGTACAAAACAGAGAATAATCACACGTTATTCTCTGTTTTTTTGTAATATTTATCAATAGATTTTTTTGGGTTATACGATATAATTATTAATAATATGGGATATAAAAATACGTATGTAAGCTGTTTGGAATGGAGGGAAAATGACCAGAACAGCGAAAATAATGGTTATAATGTTTTTTTGCCTGACCGGACTGCTTACGGTTGAGCAGAAAGCGGCATCTGCACAAAGCACATTGGAAAAGAATGTCATTTACGGTCAGGACAAGATAGGAACGTATCAAAATGAATTGGAACAATCAGCAGATCCATCTGTATCGGTTGTTGGTGTGAAAGTGCGATTAAAGCAATCGCTTGGTTATGATGTCATTACCTATGCTGCAGATACTTGGAACAAAACTGCAGATGGTACGTGGAAGTATATTGGAACAGAAGTGGACGGAGAGCAGGGACAGTTTGGTTCGATGATGCAATCTTATTCTTCAATTAATATATTGGGGTATACCTCTCCACGTTTTGGCATTATTACGGGTATGATGCGTAATTATATGTCTAAGAAATTGCCGGAAGAGTATTCGGTTGTTACACGTAAAATCGTACGAGGTACAGAAACTTCAAGGACGACGCAGTATTCTTTTCAAACACAAGAGCAGTTAGCAAAACAGAAGGATTCTCTGCTGCATGCTCTTCGAGGGAATGGAGAGGTGATTTCTGTATGCGAACATGTAGCAACAGGCACATCTTATGAATACACGATCTATCCGGCACAAACTATTGATGTTTCTCAAAAGAAAATTGCTATCAATACGGGCAGTTGCGCTGTTGAGCAGGTCGGCACAGCATTTTTTGATGGTTCTCATTATTATTTGTATAAACTGCCAAAACTGTGTGCACCGACAGGATATACGATGGATCTGGAAGGCTGGTATGACCAAAAGCAGGGGGGAACAAAATACGAAGAGGGTTCTTTGCTGCCTATGAATAAGACACTCTATGCCAGATACACGTTGACAAAAAATAAGTATTCCGTGATATGTATTGATAAGATACGGGATAGTAAGGGCATTGAGCTTGGGAGAACAGAATGGATGCAGGAATATGCCACGACAGCAGACGGTGCGTCCAGAGGAAGTGTGCCGTTACCGGATACATATTACGAAGGTGTACGTTATATTGGTGCAACGAGACAGTCAGTCGGTACGGCACAGACAATTGTTTATCGTTTTTTTGATTATGCCGATTATGCAGTGACAGTTGTAGATGTTGTAAAATCAACGGCAGCAAAAGATGTTGTTTTAGGTTCGCATCAGATACAGTGTCCTTATCAGAAATTTATTTCCGGAGGAGAACTGGTGGGTGATAATACCGAAGAAGGAGCGTATTATTTGGGATATGTATATCGCTCGGATACCTCAGATCGTGTTTTGACAAAGGGAACGACGGTCTATCGGTATTTTAATCCGATCACGTATGATGTGTTATTTGATGGTAATGGAGCGACAGAAGGAGAAATGGAACCGATGCAGGGATGCCGGTATGGTTTGACTTATACGTTGCCGTTGAATTCTTTCAAACGGAATATTAAAGTTCGTTTTGATCTGCAAGCAGAAGATGCTGTATTTGGAGACGTTGAGATATCTATTGCATGTCCTTTTGAGGGGTGGTCAGACAAAGAAGATGGTTCTGTACTGTTTCAAAATGGAGCATCATTTTTAAATCTTTTGGATTGTTCCGGGACAAAACAATGGTATGCACATTGGGGCGAGGCTGCTTATACCGTGCAAAAGATGCCAAATCGCATGGGATATCAATTCGCAGGATGGTCTACAGATCCCAATGCGGTGCAGGGACAGTCTGCGTTTTCATTTTCTGAAGATACAACATTGTATGCAATCTGGAAAGCAGATGTTGTAGAGTATCATGTTGAATATTACAAAGAAAAACTCGATGGCCTTTTTGAAAAAGCAGCTTCGTATGCTTTTCATGGTTATACCGGTAAAGAGATTTCTGTTGAGAATGTGGAGCAATTATATCCCGGATACTATATTGATGCGACATCGTCGACATTATCCGGACGTATTAAAGGAGACGGAAGTCTTGTGCTGTCCGTATATTATCGTCGTAATTCCTATTCACTGCAGTTCCATTTGGAAGGTGGAAGCCTGCCGGCAGAATACAGGGAATTGAAAGGAAAATATGAAGAGACGATCACAATTCCTAAGGAAACACCGAAGAAAGAGCGTTGCGAATTTTTGGGATGGACAGCAGATCGCGGTAGTACACAAATATACATCAAGGCAGGAGAAACGTATCATATACCAAATCATGATCAGATTTTGTATGCGGTATGGAAACCGGATAGTTATAAGGTTAAGTATATGTTGGACGATCATTCCAATGAAGTTGTTATAGAAAAAGAATATGCATATGATGAAGAATTGGATATGCCGGAATGTACCAGTGACAAGAAAGGGTATCAGTTTGTTGGCTGGAAATTTATGGATAGAGAAGATGCAGGCTGTTACCAGGCAGGAGATCGATTAGAAAGCCTTTATCGGGTTAAAGATGAGGTGATCCGAATGTATGCTGTTTGGAGACCGGTACAAGGTAATATTATATTCGATGCCAATTTTGAGGAGGAAGAAGATGCAGTAAGCGGAACGATGAATCCCATTTTTTACCAATATGAAAGTGAATGCTTGATTCCAGACAATAAATATAAGGTGGCAGGTTATACGTTCGCGGGTTGGAGTATGAAGCGTGATGGAAGTGGCAAACGTTATCATACCGGAGATGACCTTAAGAATGTATTTGATACAGAAGGAGATCATACGTTATATGGAGTGTGGAAAACAGCAACCGATACACCGTTTCGGATTCGGGTATGTAAAACAAATGTTGCAGGCGACAAAGAAATCGAAGAAGTGCTTCATCTGCAGGGAGAGACTAATTGTTCGGTCAGACAGGCTTTGTTTGACTTTTATGAAATGGATTCACTGGAGAAAGTATTTCATGGATTTAAGGTGGTTGATAGTAATGCTCTTAATACAACAATCCGACGGGATGGTTCCACAGAGGTGACCATTCATCTTCAAAGAAAAACATATCGTGTTATTGTTATGTCTGAAACTGAGAAACCATATTATGAGAAAGAGTGTATTTATGAAGAGGAGATCACTCTTCCTACGGAACTGGAAGGTGTAGGAAATGTTGCCAGATATTCCAGTGAAAACGGTATGAATTATTCTGGTGACCTCCCTTTTTCAGTGATGGATGATATGACACTAGTTCCTCAACATAGTGTATGTTATTGGTTAGATGGTCAGATTGAAGAACAATTTGTAACTCACGGCAAAGAAACAGAAGCGTTCACTCCGGAAGAAAAAGGATATTGCTTTGATGGCTGGTATACATCAAAAGAACTGGATGCGAGATTCTGTGATGCTGGAGAACGAATTTCTGTATCTGAAAATATGACGTTGTATGGAAAATGGACCACCAATAAAAAGAGTTATACGATCACATATGATTTTGGAGATTACGATGATGTTATTGCATTGGAAGAGTTGACGCCATGTTATACGTATGGCGGGACAGTTCTGCTGCCGACAGCAGTGCAATTAGATATACCGGATCGTTATGAGTTTGTCGGATGGTACGAAAAGGGAGATGAGACACATAAAATAATCCGCCGTATAATCGGTTCTATGTACGGAGACAAAACATTTTGTCTATATTTACGTGAACGGACAGTTTTGCCAACGCCAACACTTCCATCAGCTTCTGAGATTCCGTCACCAAGTGTAGAGCCGATGGATCCTTCGACAACAGACGATCCGTCATCAAGTGATACACCGTTAGACCCATCTGTATCTGCTGCACCAATGCCAAGTAATGTTCCAAACAATTCAGCATCGAATCTGCCTCAGACACCGAATAAAACAATTATTCAGAATCCTCTTCAAGGATCGGATAAGAAGTTAGGAAAGGCGCAAAATGATACCTTTACCGTACGTAAGATCACGTATCGGGTTTTATCGGTGAAGAAGAAGACAGTAACGGTTACCGGAGCAGATAAATCTATATCGGTGTTGCGTATTCCGGCTAGTGTCACAAAGAATCGTGTGAAGTACCGTGTTGTGAAAGTCTCTTCCAAAGCTTTTTATAAACACAATAATCTTCGAAAAGTGATCATTGGTAAACATGTTACAGCTATCGGAAATAAAGCATTTGCTTATAACCGAAAGCTAAAATTTGCCTCATTGGGCAGATCGGTGACGAAGATCGGTACAAAATCTTTTTATGGAAATAAAAAGTTAAAGAAACTGGTGATTTCCGGTAAAAAATTACGCACAGTTGGAACAAAAGCCTTTTCATCTGGTCAATCCGGAAAGATTATTGTTAAAGCGGTGAAAGGAAAACAGAAAAAATATTGTCGTTTATTGCGGAAAGCGGGCATGAAAAGTAAGATTCGAGTCTCGTGATCAAAGACAAAAAGTGAGATTCGGTTTTAAGGATTAAAAGTGTTGCAGATTAAAATTTAAGTTTGATAAGCCGGATTGGTCTTGATACATGGAGTAGTATAGTGAGAAAATAGGAACGAAAAAATAGTAGTAAGAAAACTGCAACGAAAAACGGAGAAAAACCATCCACACCATTGATGGTTTTTCTCCGTAATATTTCTAAAAAGAATTATGCAATTTTATTTACTGCAATTGTTAAGCGAGAGATTTTTCTGGAAGCATTCTTCTGATGATAAACACCTTTGCTTGCAGCTTTATTAATCTCAGAAATTGCAGCCGTTAAAGCTGTTGTTGCTGCAGCCTTATCGTTAGCAGCGATTGCAGCATCTACCTTTTTGATAGCAGTCTTAACTTTGGAGCGGATTGCTTTGTTACGCTCAGCATTTCTGCGCTCAACTAATATTCTCTTCTTTGCTGATTTAATGTTAGCCATTTCTTTTACACCTCCCAATCGTGAAATCTTTGTGTTTCATCAAACCGGACACGGTCGGCTTTGAGTAAACATACTCATATATAATAAAGAATATAGCAAGGAATGTCAATACATAAATTTCAAAAAAGTGGAAAAATTAAGAATAACTCAAACTTCCCATACCGGAAGTTATTGCTCAAACCACATATTGCTTATTATGTCAATGACTATATTGCATTTTGCAGCCACTAAAAAGTGGTTTCTGCCATCCGAGAACTATAGTAATTGCCTTGCCGCATTTTGTTTTTATCGTGATTTCTAAATTTTGTTGTCTCTGATGTATGATTTACATGCCTTACGGAGAACTCGAAGTCCCGGAAGCAAGGTATTCATCATTTTTGAAAGGGACTTTGCGCTCGTCGTTACTTATGTCTCGTATCTCAGAGACATTAAGTAACGTGACGTAGCGCATCGTAGCGAAAGCGTCCCGTCCAAAAATCGATGATACCTTGCTAAACCGGGACATCTCAAGCATTCCTTCAGGCATGTATTCATCAGAGACTTAACAAAATAAGAAATCACTATAAAAACATTGCGTTCTGCGGCAATTATCTTAGTTCTCGGCTGACAGAACAATTTAGTTTATCGGCTGCAAAATATTCTATTTATTGCCGACATAATGAGCCCACAGTGCTCATCTTTGGAGTTTCTTTGAAACTCCATTATGCGCAGAAATCATGCGCAAGTATTATGACATAATAAGCAATATGTGGTTGTGGGGAATTTGAGGTGTGGGAAGTTTGAGTAAGAATAATTATAGCATTGTTGTGAGGAGGAATGGGGATGGATAACAGGGCAATGGAGAAACATACGGATCTGGCGATTGAAGTTCGAGAAAGTTTTCCGGAAGATTCCGTGGAAATTGATGGGGTATGCTTGGAGAAGCATACTTTGGCAGGTGGAGAACTTTTGGTGACACGTGTCATTATTAAGGATCAGCATGGGGCAGAACAAATGGGAAAACCGGTTGGAGATTATTTTACGCTGGAGTTTCAATCCTTGGAAGCACAGGAGACGATCCAAAAAGAAATATATAAAATTTTAGATTGTCTGCTGCCGGTGAAAGATCATTTATCAGTGTTAGTGACCGGTTTAGGAAATCGTTTCGCAACTCCGGATGCACTCGGCCCTTATGTTGTAGAACACATTCAAGTAAATCGTCATCTGGAAACAGACCCTGCTGTTATGTTCAGTGCAGTGATTCCAGGGGTTATGGCACAGACCGGAATTGAGAGTGGTGAAATATTAGGTGGTATTATTAACACGGTCAAACCCGATGTGCTGCTTGTCGTTGATGCTCTGGCCACCAGCAGTGTGCGTAGATTATGTCATACGATACAGATTACGGACACCGGAATTTCGCCGGGAGCAGGTATTGGAAATCATCGTTTTCCGGTAAATCAGGAGACAATGGGAATACCTGTAATCGCAATTGGTGTACCTACGGTGGTTGATGCTAATACTATTGTTATTAACACAATGGAAGAATTTCTCCAAAAAGAAGGTCTGGCTGAGCAGGATATAGATACGTTTCTAAGGGATATTAGTAAACAGTCCATTCAAGATCTTTTTGTTACACCTAAAGATATTGAAATGCAGATCCGTGAGATCGGAAAGCTGATCGCCGGAGGGATTGATCAATTCCAGTCGGGGATGGAATAGTTTCTTATGTTGCATCATAAGCTAGGATAGAAACCCTTGGAAACTTGCATAGAAAAGAGGAAACATGGATCGGACGAGTTGGCAGACCATTAAATGCGGGATTAAACTTACCATACTTTTGTCGATTCTGCTTTGGAGCGGGATTTTGGTCGTTGGACTGCATAGACAGTATCAATTGCTTGCCAAAGCTAAGGATCAGGTGGAAAAGGATTTAGTTGGATTTGGCTTTTCCAGCAGTAAGATGGCCGAAAAACAGTCCGGTAGTTCGCTGCTTACAGGACAGACAGCGCTATTACACTATCTGCAGGATCAAAGGAATGGAGAGGATAATGCGGCAACAGTGGCAGCATGGAAACAGCAAAAAGCGGGGAAAAGCTCATTAGTTAAGATGAAAAATACGAAGACATCATCACAGAAAACATCTGCGTCCAAAGCCGGTGCCACAGGGAAAGTATTATATGTATTTAATAATAAAAGCAATGACATTACAAAGTATAACAGAGCAGTCTCACCGTCAAGGCAGACTGCCGTTAATAGTACATCAAAAGCACCAAAACGCAGGGAAGTACAAAAGAAAGAGTTGTTCACTGCTTATAAGGGAAACAAAACGTTAGAACAAAAAAAGGTTTCTAAACTATACCAAAATATGGACACGAAGTATCTGTTGAAGAATTTTTATATTATCGATTCTTCGACTTCCGTAGATAAGAAGATATTTCAACCAAAAACACTATTAAAGATGTCGATGCAAATAAAGAAAAAAAAGACACCACAAATATTGATCTATCATACGCATGCGGCATCGGAACAATTTGCAAATAGCCGTGCAAATAAAGATGAAGACAGCATTGTGGGAGTGGGGGAAGAGCTGGCACAGATATTAACGCGTAAATACGGATATCATGTGATTCATGATGAAACAAAATATGATATGGTGAAAGGAAGTATTGATCGCAATAAGGCGTATAATCAGTCGGGCGATGGAGTGAAGAGATTGCTTCAAAAATACCCGGATATACAGGTGATCATTGATCTTCACCGGGATGGTGTGGGCAATAAAGTGCACAGATTAACGTCTATTAAAGGAAAACGTACCGCACAGGTCATGTTTTTTAATGGATTGTCCCGTAATCAAAAGGGAAACATCGCATATTTACATAATGATAATCTACAGGCAAATCTAGCCTTTAGTCTTCAAATGAAGATTGCCTGCATGAAAACATACCCGGGTTTTGCAAAGCCGATCTATCTGAAAAATTATCGCTACAATCTACATATGAAGCAGCGCTCTCTATTGATAGAGCTTGGTAATGAAAATAATACCGTGGAAGAAGCCAAAAATGCAATGACACCGTTAGCAGATGTGCTGCATCAGGTGCTTTCCGGAAAAAACAAATAACGGTTCCCATTTTTTGAAAGAGAAAACGGTATTTTCACTAATTTATGGGTACAAAAGGAAATGGCAGCCGCTTTTTGCAATTTTGTTTGCGGGAAACAGGGTAACTGTGCTATACTTTATGCGCAAAAGAAAATACAGAAAGCACATGTTACAAAGCTTTCCGGTAGAATGGAGATAATAATGGAGAGAACGAATCAATCACATATTAGAAATTTTTGTATCGTTGCGCATATCGATCATGGGAAAAGCACATTGGCAGACCGGATTATTGAGCGTACAGGACTTTTGACCAGCCGAGAGATGCAGGCTCAGGTGTTAGACAATATGGATCTGGAGCGGGAGCGTGGAATTACGATCAAGGCGCAGACGGTTCGCATTGTTTATAAGGCGAAAAATGGCGAGGAGTATATTTTTAACTTGATCGATACACCGGGACATGTAGATTTTAATTACGAAGTTTCACGTAGTCTTGCGGCATGCGAAGGTGCGATCTTAATCGTGGATGCAGCGCAGGGAATTGAGGCGCAGACGCTTGCTAACTGTTATTTGGCACTGGATCACGACCTGGAGATCATGCCGGTCATTAATAAAATTGATCTGCCGAGTGCAGAACCGGAGCGGGTAAAAGAAGAAATTGAAGATATTATTGGTTTGGATGCATCAGATGCACCATTGATCTCAGCAAAAATGGGAACTAATATCGATGAAGTGCTGGAGCAGATCATTTCAAAGATTCCTGCACCGAATGGTGATCCGGACGCCCCATTACAAGCTTTGATCTTTGACTCTATTTATGATGCATATAAAGGTGTTATTATTTTTTGCCGCATTTTTGATGGAACCGTTCGAAAAGGGCAGCAGATATTAATGATGGCAACAGGTGCCAAGGCAGAAGTGGTAGAAGTTGGTATTTTTGGTGCCGGTCAGTTTATACCAACAGACGAATTGTCGGCGGGAATGGTTGGATACATTACAGCCAGTCTGAAAAATGTACAGGATACAAGAGTGGGCGATACGGTTACGCTTGCCAGTGACCCTTGCAAAGAGGCGCTTCCGGGATATAAAAAGGTTCAGCCAATGGTTTATTGCGGACTTTACCCATCCGATGGAGCAAAATATCCGGATCTTCGGGATGCTCTAGAGAAACTTCAGCTTAACGATGCTGCATTGCAATTTGAAGCAGAGACTTCCGTGGCATTGGGATTTGGATTCCGCTGTGGATTTTTAGGACTGTTACATTTGGAAATTGTACAGGAACGTTTGGAACGTGAATATAATCTGGACCTTGTGACGACAGCACCGGGTGTTATCTATCACGTATATAAAACCAATGGCGAGATGATCGAAGTGACCAATCCGTCTAATCTCCCGGATCCTTCTGAGATTGAACATATGGAGGAACCGGTTGTGACAGCAGAGATCATGGTTACGACAGAATATGTTGGAGCGATCATGAATCTTTGTCAGGAACGTCGAGGTGTTTATCTTGGAATGGAATATTTGGAGGAGACTCGTGCGGTCTTAAAATATGAGCTGCCGTTAAACGAGATTATTTATGATTTCTTTGACGCACTGAAATCCCGTTCCAGAGGCTATGCATCGTTAGATTATGAAATGAAGGGATATGTTCCGTCGAACCTAGTGAAGTTAGATATTTTGATCAATCGCGAGGAAATTGATGCGCTATCCTTTATTTTGCATGCAGATACGGCATATGAACGCGGCCGTAAAATGTGCGAAAAACTCAAAAAAGAGATTCCGAGACAGTTGTTTGAAATCCCAATTCAGGCGGCGATCGGCAGCAAGATCATTGCCAGAGAGACGGTAAAGGCGATGCGTAAGGACGTATTGGCAAAATGTTATGGTGGTGATATTTCCCGTAAGAGAAAGCTGTTAGAGAAACAGAAAGAGGGAAAGAAGAGAATGCGTCAGTTTGGCAATGTAGAAATTCCGCAGCAGGCATTTATGAGTGTTTTGAAATTGGATGAAGAATAAATTCGAACCGGCATATTTTGTTGTGTGTACTGTGAGAGCATAGGAGAACATTATGACAAAGAAAAAAGTAGCGATATATCTACATATACCGTTTTGTGTACAGAAATGCTACTATTGTGATTTTTTGTCGGCACCGGCAGAGGAACGGATCAAAACGCTATATGTAGAGGCGTTGCTTCGTGAATGCGAATACTGGAAAGAGCGGATATCTGATTATGAAGTAACGAGTTTGTTTGTGGGTGGAGGAACACCGACAAGCCTTTCTGTCGGGCAATTACAGACGCTGCAAAAGGCGGTTATGAGCTTGTATCAGCCGGATAAGACTCGCCATGTTGAATTTACGGTGGAGATGAATCCGGGAACAGTGGATGCAGACAAACTTAGTGTACTAAAGGAGATGGGAGTAAACCGGGTAAGTGTGGGCTTACAGTCTGCGGATGACGCAGAATTGCAGCGGCTAGGCAGGATACATTCGTTTGCAGATTTTTTGCGGACCGTAGATCTGCTGCACAAGGCTTCCTTAACAAATTTTAATGTTGATATCATGGCTGCGCTTCCGGGGCAGAATATAGCAAGTTACCGCAGGACACTGCAGGCGGTCACGGCCGTTTCTCCGGCACATATATCAGCATATAGTTTGATCTTGGAAGAGGGGACAGCCTTTTTTGCACAGGCAAAAAAAGGTCTTTTGGACTTGCCGGATGAAGATACCGAGCGCAAAATGGACGAAATAACGGAGGAATATCTGGCTGATTGCGGTTATCACAGATATGAAATCTCGAATTATGCGAAGAACGGCCAAGAATGTGTACACAACACAACCTATTGGCGTATGGGGGATTATTTAGGTTTAGGGCTTGGAGCATCGTCTTATTTTGAAGGGGCAAGATTTCAAAATGAAACAGAGTTGTCCGTCTATCTGCAGGAATTACCGCAAGATCATTCCGGTTTACGACATGTTGTGACGAAAAAAGAGCAAATGGAAGAGTTTGTATTTTTGGGACTTCGAATGACTTCCGGAATTTCGTTGACAGAATACAATAAGCGGTTTAGCACTGATTTTCGGAAACAATACCAAACGGTTCTGCCGATGCTTTTGGAAAATAACCTATTGGCAGAAAATGAGAATCGTGATAGAATCTATCTGACAAAGCGGGGACGGGATGTCAGCAATGCAGTGCTGGCGGAGTTTTTGCTAGAGGAAGAATAACAGTTATGACTGAACGAGAAAGGCATGGTGTAGAAATGGCAAAAGTAGGAATTTTAATGGGTAGTGATTCAGATCTTGAGATTATGAGCAAAGCTGCAAAAATGTTGGAAGATTTCGGGATTGATTATGAGATGAATGTTATCTCAGCACATCGAGAGCCGGATGTTTTTGTAGAATATGCAAAAACTGCAAAAGATAGAGGCATTGATGTTATTATTGCAGGTGCTGGTGGAGCAGCGCATCTTCCGGGAATGTGTGCAGCGATCTTCCCACTTCCGGTCATCGGCGTTCCGATTCATACAAAATCACTCGGTGGAGTAGATTCTCTGTACTCTATTGTACAGATGCCTTCTGGAATACCGGTTGCAACGGTTGCTATCAATGGAGCAGCAAATGCAGCGATTTTGGCAGCAAAGATGTTATCAATCTCAGATACTGCGTTGCAGGATAAATTGGCTGCTTATAAAGAAGGCTTAAAGGATCAGGTGGTTGCCAAAGATGAAAAATTAAATAAACTTGGTTATGCAGCTTATTTGGAGCAGATGTAAGCGATGAAACCAATTGTGGTCGGCGGCTATCTGCTGCTTATGAACATAGTCGGATTATATGTGATGTATTCTGACAAGAGGCGAGCGATCAAGCATCGTTTCCGTATACCGGAACGCATGTTATTCATTGTGAGTCTGCTTGGAGGGAGTATCGGAACATGGGCAGGAATGTATTTGTTTCGCCACAAGACAAAACATTGGTATTTTGTTGTAGGAATGCCTTTGATCTTGTTGTGTCAGTGCGCGGGGGCAGTATATTATCTGTTCCTCTAATAGGATCTTGAAGTCTCTTGTCAAAAGGATGGCAAATAAGAAATTTTGCTTGTTTATCCGGATGGCAGGAGACTTTACTTTTTAGGAGCTACGTGCTAAAATATACTCTGAATGAGTAGCACAGACAATCGCGGCTGCAAGTGCCGAAAGGCCGCAGGTGAGGAAAGTCCGGGCT